>Ga0209723_1000839_pt1 | contig 53159 bp, 49 predicted proteins | sample BiotimSIPDNA_2_FD_185750 | JGI IMG/M metagenome (GOLD analysis project Ga0209723, IMG submission 185750) | Anaerobic biogas reactor microbial communites from Washington, USA - Biogas_R2 time_0 SIP DNA (SPAdes) (version 2) | ecosystem: Engineered > Bioreactor > Anaerobic > Unclassified | place... | reverse complement strand
CGTGATCGCATTCTGGCGACCCATACTATTCCACCCTTAGCCGAATTGATCGCTCAAACGGCGCAAGCTCTGCATCTGGAGGATTCCTGGGCTGCGCCGTGATTCCCCCGTTTTTTTGATAAGATACTACGCCGAGTTGTTCACGCGCAACTCCTTCAAGCGCGCGCTCGAAGGCACGCTGCAAGGCTCGGTCCTGCACTCGATCCACTCGCAGTTCCGGCTGCTCTTCACCAAGGATGAGTCCATCGCGGCGTGGCTGGACGAGGCGGATGGCAGCCATCCGGCGCAGATCGGGAAACGCGACTTGCCCTTCCAACTCCTGCGCACGGCGGCGGACGTGTTCTACCCACTGGAGAAGGCAACCAAGTGGCTCGTCGCCAAGCGCGACCTGCACTACAGCTTCCTGTGGATCATGCAGGCGGTCAACAGTTTAGCCCGCGTCGAAGTGGTGCTCAACGGCGAAGCGCCGGACCGTGAGGCGCTCGACCAGGCGCTCAAACTCAACCCGGACTTCTTCAAGGCGGTCTACCTGGACTTGATCGACGGCCCGAAGACCGAGCCGGCCATCGCAGGCGCGCTGAAGCAGCTCGACGCCTATCTGGTGGAGCGCACCGAGACGCTCTTCGCGCCGGTGCTGGAGTATCTGGCCGAAGAGGATGCCCCGCGCACCGCCACCGACCTGAACACGCACTTCGCCAAGAAGATACAGGGCAGCATCCTCGGTTACACCTACGACTGGCTGGCCGACCACGGCTTCATCGAGCGGCTCGCCTCGCCGCTGCACCTCACGCGCAAGAGCCAGGTGACGGTGGAGGAGCCGGCGTATTACTATGATCGCGGGCCGGGGGATTGGGAGTGATCGAGGAGTAAGGAGTAGGGAGTATGAAGTAAGGGGGAACAGACAACCCTACTCCCTACTCCTTACTCCCTACTCCAACTATAGCAGACAAGGAGCAAAAGAAGACAATGCGAGACACGATAACCGTACAAGGCGCAAAAGAACACAACTTGAAGAACATCACGGTGGAGATCCCACGCAACCAACTAGTGGTGATCACCGGGGTGAGCGGGTCGGGGAAGTCGTCGCTGGCGTTCGACACGGTCTACGCCGAGGGGCAGAGACGCTTCCTGGAGTCCATGTCCACGTTTGCGAAGAAGTTTGTGGCGCAGCTCAAGAAGCCCAACGTGGACTTTGTCTACGGGTTGTCGCCCGTCATCTCCATCGAGCAGAAGACCGGCGTGCGCAACCCGCGCTCGACGGTGGGGACGATGACCGACATCTACGACTACCTGCGGATGCTCTATGCGACGATCGGTGTGGCGCACTGCCCGTACTGTGGCGCGGAAGTCCCCACGCGCAGCCCGGAGCAGATGCTCGCCCACCTGCTCACGCTCCCGGCGGGGACGGAGGTGGAAGTGCGTGCGCCCGTCTTCAAGATCTACGGCGAGGACTACGCCTATCTCTTTGACGAAGTCCGCACGCGGGGCTACCGCCGCGCGACTATTGACGGGCGCTTCGTGGACTTCAGCGAGGCCGTCGATCTGGACGAAGACGCCGCCGCTACCGCTTCCGAGACCTACCAGATCGACGTCATCGTCGACCGCTTCGCCATTCACCCAGGCAAAGACAAGCAGATCCTCGCCTCCCTCGAACACGGCTTGCTCCTCGGTGAAGGCTTCATCTCCCTCCACATCACGACCGCCGACTCACCCTCCCCTACTCCATACTCCATACTCCCTACTCCCTGCCCCCACTCCATCCTCAAAGGCGAAATGGAAGCCCAGTACTTCAGCTTCAACCTGCCGTCCGGCTCCAGTTCGTGCGTGACGTGCCTGGGCCTGGGAACCTATCGCAGCGTCCACCCGGAGCTGCTCGTCCTCGACCCGCACCGCAGCATCGCAGGCGGGGCGCTGGCGAAGGAAGCGCTCAATCCCGACAAGAACTCCTGGTCGGGGCGGATGGCGTACAGCCTGGCGCAGCACTACGGTTTCAGCCTCGACACGCCATTCAAAGACCTGCCGCCGGAGATCGTGGACGTCCTCTTTTATGGGACGAAGGGCGCGAAGTTCCCGATCGTGATCCCGCCTGGCGCGAAGACCGGTGAGCGGTGGGAAGGACGCGAGATGTCGTTCGGGGGCATCATCGCCTTCATCGAGCGCAACTATCGCCGCTACCGCAAGGAGGGGCGCTTCAACACGTGGATGGATGAGTGGCTCAAGAAGGTGATGGTGGAGCACACCTGCCCCGACTGTGCGGGCAAGCGGCTCAAACCGCAGCGCTTCCTCATCACCGTGGACGGGAAGGTGCAAAACGAAGTTTTGCCTGACGAGAAACGTACCGTTTCTCGCAACATCCACGAACTGGGCGACATGGCCTTTGCCGACCTCATCGCCTTCCTGGAAGCCGTCCCGATCCCGGAGAAAAAGCGCGAGGCCGGCACGCAGATCGTCCGCGAGATCGTCCGCCGCGTGCGCCTGCTGCTCGACATCGGCGTGGACTACCTGACGCTCAACCGCCCGTCGAACACGCTCTCCGGCGGCGAGTCGCAGCGCATCCGCCTCTCCACGCAGATCGGCTCCGACCTGATGGGGATGCTGTACGTGCTCGACGAGCCGACGATCGGCCTGCACCCCTACGACACGCGCAAGATGGTGGAGACGCTGCACCGGCTGCGCGACCTGGGCAACAGCGTGGTGGTGGTGGAGCACGATGAGGCGATCATCCGCGCCGCCGACACGCTCATCGAGATGGGGCCGGGGCCAGGCGACTATGGCGGCGAGGTGGTGACGAGCGGTCCGGTGGAGGCGGTGCTGCACGATCCGGCGTCGCTCACGGGACAGTACCTCGATGGGGCCGCGCGCATCCCCCTGCCGGAAACGCGCCGTCATCCCAACGGTCACAACCTGGTGGTCCGCGGCGCGCGGGAGAACAACCTGCGCGACCTCGACGTAAAGTTCCCGCTGGGCCTTTTCATCTGTGTGACGGGCGTGAGCGGCAGCGGCAAGAGCAGCCTCATCCACGAGATCCTCTACAAGAAGCTCTACGCCAGCCTGCACGACCACCGCGTCTTGCCGGGCAAACATCGCGCCGTGGAAGGGGTGGAGTACGTCACCGACATCATCAACATTGACCAGTCGCCCATCGGGCGCACGCCGCGCTCGAACCCGGCGACGTACATCGGCGTGTACGACGCGATCCGCCGCCTGTTTGCGGAGACGGAGGAGGCGCGGGCGCGGGGCTACACGGCGTCGCGCTTCAGCTTCAACGTGAAGGAGGGCCACTGCGAGGAGTGCGCGGGCGAGGGCTACCTGAACACGCACTTGCAGTTCATGGCGGACGTGGAGACGATCTGCCCGGTGTGCAAGGGCGCGCGTTACAACGCCGAGACGCTGGAGGTGACGTACCGGGGCAAGAGCATCGCCGACGTGCTGGACCTGTCCATCGAGGAGGCGGTGGCTTTCTTTGAGGAGACCACCGACGTGCCGCGCAGCGTCACCCACAAGCTGCGTACCCTGCGCGACCTGGGCCTGGGCTACCTCAAGCTGGGCCACTCCGCGACAAAGCTCTCCGGCGGGGAAGCGCAGCGCGTCAAGCTGGCGCACGAGTTGGGGAAGATGAAGCACGGCGCGCACAATCTCTACATCCTCGACGAGCCGACGACCGGCCTGCACGCCGCCGACATCGAGAAGCTGCTCTTGAGCCTGAACCGCCTGGTGGACGCGGGGCACACGGTGCTGGTGATCGAGCATCACCTGGACGTGATCAAAACCGCCGATTGGATCATAGACCTGGGGCCGGACGGCGGCGACGCGGGCGGGCGGTTGGTCGCGCAGGGGACGCCGGAGGCCGTGGCGAGCGTGGAAGATTCGTATACGGGGAAATACCTATGCAGCGTTCTGTGAGTTTTGGGTTGTAGGTTGTGAGTTATGGATTGTGGGCAAGTCTGTCCCACAACCTTTATTCCCCTACCTTGTTGCCGTACAAAATTGGTGTAAAATGTACGGCAACGAGGAGGTACAATATGGAAAATGTCAGCAAACTCACAGTACGGTTGAACCGGCGTTTGATTGAGGACACCAAACAATACGCAGCGCAGCATCAAACCACGGTCACACAGTTGATCGCAGCCTATCTGCGTTACGTGACCGGCCAAAAGCAAACATCAGATGATTTGCCAATCTTGCGGCGGCTGAGCGGCATCCTTCCGGCAGATGTGTCTACGAACACTTACCACGACTATCTGGTGGAAAAGTATGACTGCTGAACCCGAACCCAAACTGCGGGTGCTATTCGATTTGAACGTGGTGCTGGATGTGTTAGCGCGCCGCCAACCCCACTACCCCGACGCCGCGCGGGTGTGGGCCTACGTTGAATCCGGGCAAATGGAAGGACTGCTGGCCGCGCACAGCGTCACCACCCTGTTCTACTTGCTGCGCCGTCACCTGGGACTGCCACAGGCGAAAACAGCGCTGCACGACGTCTTGCGGGTTTTTCACGTGGCGGCGGTGGATCAGGCCGTGATCCAAGGCGCACTGATCCTGGACTGGAACGATTTTGAGGATGCCGTGCAGGCGACTGCGGCAGCGGCGTCGGGCGCCGCCTATCTCATTACCCGCAATGAGACGGATTTTGCCGGCGGCCCGGTGCCGGTTGTCCATCCAGCGAATTTTCCGGTGTTGCCGTAGAGGCGAGACATTCCTATCAGGTGTCTTCTCGTGCAGACATCTGCGAATTCCAAGTGACTTGGTCGAGAATGGCTCTGCGGGGAATGCCTTGCCCCTACATCATCTACGCGAGCTACGATCATTGCTGACATTCAAACGTGTATTCCACCTGCCAGCTTTTGAGCACGGGCGACACTTGCGGGTTGCGGGTGGTGAGGGTGGCTTGCAGGCGGAGGCTGGGATGGGCCAGCGGGTCAATGCCCGCCAGCGAGCCGCCGTTGCGGATGTTCCGCACGAGGATAGCGCCTTTCTCATCAATCACGTCTACACTGATGTCCGTGGCGCGTGGCGTGTCGGCTTCCCATGTCACACGCTCCCACGCGCCGATGCGCCCGGCGGCGCAGTCCGTGCGGAAGGCGATCAATTCCGGGGAACTGGAATCGAAAGAGTCATACGAGCCAATAGCGCCATAAATGACACCATCCGGGCCGGCAAGTAGTTGTGTAAAGCCAGCTTTGTTGAGTCTGCCGATGATGACGGGAGACCGTCGGGGATGGTTCGGGTCGTAGGTGAATACATACATCGCAGTACTGCCGTAGACAAGGCCATCAGTGCCCCAAGTCAGGGCAATGACATCGGCACTGCTCTCTCCGCCAATCTCCCAGTACATCCATTGACCTGTGGCAGGGTCGTAGACATGGAACCCTCTTTCCTTTCCTACTTCCATCCCAATGTATACTTTGCCATCCGGCCCGGCCATCAACGCACTTATCCTGTTGATGGAGACTTCATCCGGGCCTGGGTAACTAAAGGTTTGCATAGTCGGGTCGCAGACGAACAATCGCGAACCCGGACAATTCAGCCCGTGGTAATAACGGTTACCTAATACAACCGTCCCCGACCCACCACCACCATAGACTTTGCCGTTTGGAGCGACGGTCAACGCCTGAACAATCCATTGAGTGTTGGTAAAAGGCATTCCCAAGTCTATGACTACACCGAGGCTGGGATCGTATCTGAATAAACGATTTTTCCATATTCCATACAAGCTTCCGTCCGGTGCGCCGACCAGGGTTCTCATTACGTTGGTCTCTGAAACCGGGATTGTAGTCGTGACGACAGTATTCTGTTCAGGGTCATAAATCATCAACATAGCAAAGGGATCACGCGTTCCAGAAGCACCTCCAATTCCAGCAACCACTCGTCCCACTGAATCAGCAGCGATGACCTGCGATTCGCAATGCAAACATGGACTTGCTAGAGGGAGGCTGATGAATGTCGTAGATTCCAGGGTTTGTGGATCATAGCGTATGATGCCAAGCGATCTGGTACTCACCCCGTAGAGCGCGCCATCGTTGCCCCATGCCAGTGCCGGCAACCCGCTGAAAACGGTGTGCGTCACCATCAGTGCGTGAGGTTGAATGAGGGTTGAAGTCAGAACGCCCCTTGAGATAAACGCATCTGGCAAATCGTGGATGCGCGAGAGTTGAATGCCATCAGGATTAAACGGCGCACCCGCAAAGTCTGCAATCCGATCGCCCTTGTTGAAGTTGTCCCACCAACTCGCGTGCAGCGGGCCTCTGGCCATCCGTGGAGTCTTAGTTGGGCGGGCAAGGAAGTAAAGCAACAGCCCCACGCCCAGCGTCAACACCAGCGCGAGCAGAATGTCTCGTTGTTTGTGGTTTTTCATTGAACCTCTCTCAAAATAGACCTTGTAGGCGCGGAATCCTTTCCGCGTGTCCGCCATCCCGCGACAGGGATGTCGCGCCTACTTTACGCCATCTTGTCGTGAATTCGCAAAAACCAATCCCCCAAGCCCCACGCGCACGTGAGCAACACGAGCACGAGGCAGAGGGCGAAAAGCCAGGGTGCGTCGCGGCGAAGCCGTTGCAACCCGGCAATGACCAGCAAATAGAATCCGGGCAGCGCCACGCTGAGGTATTTGGGCGAAAAGTACACCGCCGTGCGCGGCAACAGCAGCAGCACCGCCACGGGCAGCGCCAATGTGCAAGATAGAAACCGCCTCGCCTGGGGCGTCGCATCTGCCGGACGCAGCCCCAAAATGACCAGGAACAGGAAAAGCAGCGCGCCGCCGACGGCTGCCGGGCCGCTCACCGTGCGCCCCACGCTGAACTCCACCAGCGTCGTCCACAGAACGTGCGCGGCGCGTTGGAGCGGCGGCATCGGTGTGTAGATGAGCATATCCGTAGCGGGTTGGGCCAGTTCCGCCATGTGCGTCCAGACGTGCAGCGGCCAGGGCGCAAACGCCGCGCCGATCGCGGCCAGCGCCGCCAGCCATTGAAGATGGCGTCGCTTGCCGGGGCGACTCAGCCAGACGAAGAGGCCTTGCGCCGCCGGGAGCAACAGCGCGACGTAGTGCGTGTACAGGCACGCCAGCGTCACCGCCGCATACAGCGCCAGCGCGCGCTTCCGGCCTTTGTCCAGCCATTGGAGCAGCGCCCAATTCGAGGCCAGGATCAGGGTCAGCGTCAGCGCGTAGGTGCGGGCTTCCTGCGCATAGTAGACGCAAAACGGGGAAAGCGCCGCCAGTGCCATAGCCCACACACCCGCCTGCTGCCCCAGCGTTTTCCGCCCAAGTTGGTAAAACAACGGCACAGCCAGCGCGCCGCAGCAGGCCGAAAAGAAGCGAAACGTGAAGGGATAGACGCCGGCGGCCCTGATCCAGAGGTGTAGCAGCACATAATATAGCGGTGGGCGATCAATCGTCGCCGGGGCATAGAACAGTGGCGCGCGGGCCAGATCGAAGCTCAACCACTCGTCGAACCAAAAAGACTGCGCGTCCAGATGGTAGACGCGCAGTGCAAATCCGCACCAGCACAACGCAAACAGAGGAAGAAACATGCGACCTCTTTGCCGTTTCAGGCAAGTCCTGGCGTTGGCGAAGAGATCAAAGTATAGGCGAGGCATTCCTATTGCGCCCTTTTCATAATAGACGGTTCTGATAAGAACAGCTCGCCCTCCAGGTGTAGCAACAGAACTTTGTGAACGCACGCGGTGTCGGCGCGGGCGTAGGCGACCAGGACATCGTAGGTGAAATCGGGCATCAGGTCACCTCGTGGCAGGTGAATGGCTTATGGACACTCTCCAGTATAGTGCACTTTCGCGTTGCAGACAACCGGAGACCCGGCCCTAAAGGGGCCGGGCTAAAAAACGAAGCTCCTGCGGGGATGAATTGTTGCCCGAAGGGCTTTGCCTTTTTAGCGCGAGGGCTTCAGCCTCGCGCATCAAAGCGTCAGATTGTGATCCGGCGCAAACACGTAATCAGAGGTTTCCGTTAAATTCGCTCAATCCGTTGAGGCATCACGATTGGAAAATAATCACCAGATTCGCCACCCAGGAGTAGACGATCCACCCGAAACCGAAAACCACAGCCAGCAGCGCGGCAAATCCCAGGGCCACGGGATGTCCGATGACCGCGGCGACGCACGCGAGCAGCACAAGGAGCGCCATCCCGGCAGTGTAGACGCTCAACACGACGCGTCCCTTCCCCTTGCGCGCGTGGAAGACGCCCGCGACCGGCGCGAGGAGCGCGAGCGCGCCCACGGTGAGCGCGAGGAAGCCCCAATTGCGCGCCAGCAGCGCGAGGAGCACGCCGAATTCGGCGAAGAGCAGGCAGACGGCCATCCAGGTGGAGGCGACCATGTCCTCGGCGGAGAGGGCCAGCCGCCCGAACCGGTCGTAGCGCAGGAGCAGGGCGAAGAGCGGGTCCGCCACCCACGTGAGAAACGCGAAGAAGCGGAAAAGCAGCAAAATGGGGAACACCACGAGCCACAGCGGCGGGAACGCGCGCGCCGCCACCCGCAGCGCCACACGGATGCCGTGCAAGATGCCGATGACGCCCCACTGTTCCTCCTCGGTGAGTCGCGACATCCACAGGAAGTAGCGCAGCAGCAGGCGGTAGATCAGGTTGCGCGCTTTCAACGCCTCGACGATACCCTCGCGCGCCCAGGTCAGCGTGGGATCGAGCCGCAGCGCCTCGCGGAAGGCGTCGAACGCCTCTTTGATCTTGTCGCCATGGAGCAGCGCCCAGCCGTAGTTGGCGTGGGTGAGCGCGTTCTCGGGCGCGCGGGCCAGCGCCGCCGCCAGTGGGGCCTCGGCGTCCACCTTGCGGCCCATCCGCACAAGCGCCATCGCCTGCAGGTTGAGGCAGGTCACGTGCTCCGGGTCGCACTGCAAACCGGCAGTCGCCGCCGCGAGCGCCGGCTTCCACTCGCGCTTGCGCATGTGGATGCGGCTGACGACGGCGTGGTACGTCGCGTCGTTGGGATCGAGGCGCAGCGCCTCGCGGATGGAGCGCAGGGCATCGTCCGCGCGGCCCTGGTCCAGCAGAATCAGCGCGCGGACGTAGTGAGCGTAATCGGCGTCGGGGGCCAGGCCGATGGCGGCGCGGCTCTCGCGCAGCGCTTCGTCGTTGCGATCCTGGTAGTAGAGCGCCATTGCCAGGAGCGCGTGGGCGTGCGCGTCGTTCGGCGCGGCGGCGAGCGCCTGGCGCAGCGCGGACTCGGCGTCTTTGTAGCGCCGGGTTTGCAGGAGGAGTTGGGCTTGGGACAGGTGTCTGTTCATAGCAGGTTCTGCCGGCAACGAATATTCAGCGAATAAACGAATGGGAATGTTTGCTCATTGATATCAGGGCACGATTCGTAAACATATTCGTTGCCAACGTTTGTTCATAATTGGCTACTTCGAATTGACGTGAGCCTCCGTAAGCGCCAAGTCCAATTCGTTCCCTCATTCGTGGTCGGCAAGCCTAGTTCATCGACGCCACAGCATTGGCAATCCACGAATACAGAATCCAGCCCCAGAAGAAGGCTTCGCTCAGTTGCGCGCCCAAAGCGGCGCCGTTCAGCCGCAGGAGCAGGCCGCCAACGGCAAGCAGCGCCAGGATGGCAGTGTAGGCGACGAGAAACCAGCGTCTCTTTCCGGCGGGGAAGTTGAACAGGCTGGCGACGGGCACGACCAGCATCAGCATATTGAGCGCCATCGTCAAGAACAAGGGCTGCCCTAGAAGCAGGCCCGCGCCCAGGAAACCGATCGCCGCCACCAGACAGACGGCGACCCAATTCGACGCGGCGATGTCCTCGTCGGATAGCGCCAGCCGGCCCACACGGTCGAAACGCAGGAGCAGGTTGAACAACGGTCGCGCCGTCCACGAGAGGAAGACAAAGAGGGTGTAAAGGATATTCAGCGGGAGCAAAATCGGGGCGAGGCCGGGATATTGCAGCGCTGCCCCAGTCGCCAGACGGTTTAAGAAATACACGCCCATGATCAGCCCCCAGCGCGCGCCGCCGCCCAGGCGCGACATCCACAGGAAGTAACGCAGCATCACCCAATAAATGGGATTGCGCGCCTTGAGCGCCTCGACGATGCCTTCCCGCGCATAGCCCAATTGCGGATTCAGGCGCAGCGCTTCGCGGAAATGTTCGAGCGCCTGCTTGTGTTGCCCGCCGTGCAACAGCGCCCAGCCCTGATTGGCGTGGGTCATCGGGTTTTCCGGGTTCAACGCAAGGATCGACTCGAGGCTCTGCCCGGCTTCATCCCGCCGTCCCAGCTTTACCAGCGCCATCGCGCGGATGTTGTTGCACTGGATGTCTTGCGGATCGAAGCGCAGCCCGGTCTCCACCGCGTCGAGCGCCGGCTGCCATTTACGCTGGCGCAGGTAGATATTGCCCATGACGGCGTGGTAGCGCGGCATTTCAGGGACAATGCGGATGGCGGTACGAATCGCGGAGAGGGCCTCGTCGTATTTCTTCATCTCCGTGAGGATGATGGCCCCGGCATAGTGTCCGGCGGGGTCGCCAGGCGCAAAACGCACGGCAGCCTGCGCTTCGAGCAAAGCGTCGGTTTCGCGCCCCTGGTAGAGCAAGGCGAACGCCAACAGCGTGTGCGCTTCGGCGTCGGTGGGGTCCCCAGCAATCGCGCGCCGCAGCACCGTCTCCGCATCCTGGTAACGCGCGCGCTGCAGCAAGAGTTCAGCTTGGGCTAAATGTGTACTCACAGGTCTCCTTAAGAGCTTTCAGCAATCAGCCGTCAGCTTTCAGCGCAGAGACAGCATCGCGAATTTGCTTGCTGATAGCTGAAAGCTGACGGCTGAAGGCTATCCAAACAGCCCCTTGCGCCCGCTGCCGCCATTGCCCGGCAATTTGAGATAGCCGAGGATGTCATCGTAGAGGCCGCTCCGGTTGGAGTAGATGGCGTAGTTGCGCGCGGTGGCGAACCATTCTTTGGTCGTCGGGTGGATGGTTTTGATGACGTCGAGCAGGTCGTTGGTACGCACGGGGGCGACAGCGCCGGTGCGCATCGCTTCGCGCAGCTTGTTCTCGACGGCAACGTCGATCACTCCGCGCAAGTCCGCGCCGGAGAAGTCATCCGTCTGTTTCGCCAACCGCCCATAGTCGATTTTGTCCGTGGGCTTGCCGGCGAGCAGGATTTGCAGGATGGCGGCCCGCGCCTCCACGTCGGGCGGGGGAACAAAGATGACGCGGTCGAAGCGGCCCGGACGGCGCAGCGCGGAGTCGAGGTGCCAGGGCGCGTTAGTCGCCGCGAGGACGAGCACGCCCTCGTTGGTGGTATTCACGCCGTCCAGCTCCGAGAGGAATTGGTTGATGACCTGCCGCCCGGCGCTGTAGCGCATATCGGAGCGGCTCGCGCCCAAGGCGTCCACCTCATCGAAAAAGAGGACACAGGGCGTGTTGCTGCGCGCCAGTTCGAAGATCGCGTGCAGGTTGTGCTCGCTCTGGCCCAGGTACATGTCTAGCACGTCGTGCAGGCCGATGGCGAGGAAGTGCGCGTTGACCTCACCGGCAGTCGCCCGCGCCAGGTGCGTCTTGCCGCAGCCCGGCGGCCCGTACATCAGGATGCCGCCGCCGAGCGTTTTGCCGTAGGCGCGGTAAATTTCCGGGTGGGTGAGCGGGTGGATGATCTTCATGCGAATCTCATCCTTGAGCTTTTCCATACCCCCCACGTCTTTGAAAGTCAATTGGGGACGTTCGACGTCCGAGGATGGCGGTGGCACGACCTCCTCGCCGGCAGTAACGAACACCAGTTCGTTCTCCGGCGGCGGTGTGTCGTCGGCGTCCGCTGCGCCGCCGGACAGCCGCCGGGCCAGGTCTTCGTCCGCCAAGGAAGGATCGGCGGCAACGGCGTGCCCGTAGATGCGCGCGGCGGTGAGTCGCTCGCCGTTCGCCAGATAGACATGCGCCGCCAACAAAAGCGCAGGGGCCGGCGGCTGCGGCCCCCGCAAGAGTTCTTCCAAAATCACCAGCGCCACATCGACCTTATCCTGGCGGTAGTATGCTTCGGCGAGGCCCGTCTTGATCACGCTGTCGTCCGGAGCCAAGTCCAGTGCGTAACGGTAGGTTTTCGCGGCCTCGGTGTAGTCACCGTTTGCCAGCAGCAGGTCAGCTATGTGTTTGTGCAGCGGCACGGAATCGGGTGTCACTGCTGCTGCCGCTTGTAACGCGCGGATCACTTCTTCGTTATGGCTCATGCTTACTCGAGACGCCACACGTGCAGATCATCGAGACACACGGTCACGTTGCCGTCGTCATACGTCGCCCCGCCGATCCCGATGCGCCCGGTGGGGAAGATGTTGCTCTCCACCTGCGCAAGCATCACACCATTGACGAAGACCGAGAAGTAGCCCTCCAACCGCTCGATGCTCAGGTAATTCCAGCCAGTGGGCACGATATTCTTGGACTCCGTCCAGGAAATGGGCGCTTCTTGCCACTCGTCATCTTGGAGCAAGAACAGCGCGTAGGTCTGCGTTTCAGGCGAGACTTCGAACCAGTAGAGGTTGTCGCCATCAGGACCGAATCCGATACCACAAGTGGCATCTGTACCCGCATCAGGGACGCAAGCGACCTCGGCCACGAACTGATCCGGGCGGAACGGTTCGTACCACTCCCAGGCGGTCAGGTCGGTGCTCTTGATGAGAATACAGTATTCCCCGTCCGCAGGCGGCATGTAGTAAACCTGATCAGTCTCGCGCGTCTGCGCCCAGTTGTTGCGGTTGTCGCTGAAGTCATCCTCGAAGCGCAACACGGCATTGGAAGGCAAGTCCGCCTTACCGCCGACATACCAGGAATACCAGCCATCAACAGAAATATTATAGACACTCTCAATCGTATTGCCATCTGCATCTGCAACTTTGGCGTCGTACAGCAGGTTTGTGTCCAATCCACCGACCACGAAAACGCCATCGGTCTTGAGCGCCACTCCGCCAAGCCGGTCATCTCCCCATGAATCACTGTCAGAGGGGGAAACGTAGAGCGTGGCAATAATGTCACTGGAGTAGTTCGTCACCTCCAGCGAGCCACTGCCGACCACCGTCCAGAACGTATCCTCGGTGATTTCGGCATCCCACAACGTTTCGACAATCTCGCCGTACTCGTCTTCGGCCTGCAAATCATAAACGCCAGCGGGGATGCCGGTTAGGATTTGGCTTCCGCCAGCAACGATGATGTCGTCCTGTAGCCAATCGTCACCCCAGTTCTCCGTATCGCTTTCGGAAATATAGATGTACCATATATCCCGGCCAGATTCGTTGACAATTTCCAACTGAAACCCATCCTCGGAAACTTCCGTAGGCTCCGAAGTCGCCTCGGGCTTCGGCGTGGATGTAGGTTTCGGCGTCGCGGTGGGGCGTGGTGTTGCGGTAGGCTCCACATTTTCCGCCGATTGAGCCGCTTCGGTCGGTACAACCGTGGCAGGTCGCGGCGTCACGCGCACGGCGTTGCACGCCAACGAAGTGATCACTAACAAGACAACAATAAGTATGGTCCAACGTTTATCTTTCATCGCTATAGCCTCCTATAAACATAAATGATTCGCAAACAGACCGGACATATCCGGTCTAACCCTAATCATAAGCGGTTTTTGGCGACTGTCAAAATCCTGGCAACTGGATTTTTCTGCCCATTGCGGTAGAATGGTTTGGAAAATTTGTGCAGCCATGCCCGGAATGGCAATCAGGAGGAGAAATAATGCCCAACCCCTATAATCCACAAGACATCGAGCCAAAGTGGCAGGCGCTATGGGAAGCCGATGGCAGCCACCGTGCGGTGATCGATCACAGCAAGCCCAAGTTCTACGCGCTGACGATGCTCCCCTACCCCAGCGGCGACATCCACATCGGCCACTGGTATGCGATGGCCCCCAGCGACGTGCGCGCGCGCTTCAAGCGCATGCAAGGCTACAACGTCCTTTTCCCGATGGGGTTCGACGCTTTCGGCCTGCCCGCCGAGAACGCCGCCATCCAGCGCGGCATCCATCCCAAGACGTGGACGCTCGCCAATATCGAACGCGAGCGCCAGCAGTTGCGCTCGATGGGGATGATGATCGACTGGGAGCGCGAGGCCATCTCCTGCCTGCCCGGCTATTACCGCTGGAGCGAGTGGTTCTTCCTCAAGTTCTACGAGATGGGGCTGGCCTACCGCAAGAAAGCGCCGGTGGACTATTGCCCCAACTGCAAGACCACGCTGGCGCGCGAGCAGGTCATCGGCGAGGAGCACATCTGCGAACGCTGCGGCACGCCGGTGTTCAAGAAGGATTTGGAGCAATGGTTCTGGCAGATCACGAAGTACGCCGACGAGCTGCTGGACTTCTCCAAGATCGACTGGCCCGACAAAATCCGCCTCGCGCAGACCAACTGGATTCAGCGCAGTGAGGGCGCGGAAGTGACGTTCACCGTCGCGCCGGAAGACCTCCCCGCGGACGCCACTCCCGAAGAAGGCGACCTGGTGGTCTTCACCACCCGGCCCGATACGCTTTGGGGCGCGACGTTTATGGTGCTGTCGCCGGAGCACCCGCTGGTGGAGCGCATCACCAAGCCGGAGTTCCGCGAGGCGGTGAAAGCCTACCAGGTGCAGGCCGCCCGCCAAAGCGAGATCGAGCGCATGAGCACCGAGAAGGACAAGAGCGGCATCTTCACCGGCGCGTATGCGATCAATCCGGTCAACGACGCGCGCATCCCGATATGGATCGCGGATTACGTGCTGATGACCTACGGGACGGGCGCGATCATGGCCGTCCCCGCCCACGACGACCGCGACTTCGCGTTCGCCGTCAAGTTTGGCCTACCGATTATCCCGGTGATCGACCGGGTGGACGGCCTCGCCAAGAGCTTCGCGTTCCCAGCCTCCGTCCGCGAGGGCTTCGCCGAGGCGCTGAAAGACGCCGGCATCGAGTTCACCGCCGTACCGGTCGGCGAACTGGGTGAAGGATTGTTCGTCACGCTGCACGGGAACGAACAAATCGACCGCTACATCGCGCTGATGCAGGCCTACCTGCTGGAAGGCAACTGGAACGAGGTCGTCGGCGCGCGGTGGGCCTTTATTTTCAGCGACGGCGTCCGCGAACTGGATTCCGTGGAATCCGATGCCGAAATCCTGGCACGTTGCAAGGCCATCTATCCGCCGGTCAGCGAAAACCGGACGTGCATGGAGATGCTCAGCAACCTGCCATTCTACCGCGACACGCTCTTCCACGCCGAATACGGCACGATGATCAACTCCGGCGCGTTCAGCGGCACGCCCGGCGACGTCGCCAAGCAGCGCGTCACCGAATGGCTCGAAGAACAAGGCCGCGCCAAAGCTACCGTCAACTACCGCCTGCGCGACTGGCTGATCAGCCGCCAACGCTACTGGGGCGCGCCGATCCCCATCGTCTACTGCGAGACGTGCGGCGTCGTTCCCGTGCCTTACGAAGACCTGCCCGTGCGGCTGCCCGACGACGTGGACTTTATGCCGACCGGCGAAAGCCCGCTCAAGTATCACGAGGGCTTCCTGCACACCACATGTCCGAAGTGCGGCGGTCCCGCCACCCGCGAAACCGACACAATGGACACGTTCGTGTGCTCGTCCTGGTACCAGTACGCCTATCTCAGCCCATACTACCGCGAGGGCGAACCGGTGAGCGGCGATGCCCTGCCCTGGGATGCCGACGAAGCGAAATACTGGGCACCGGTGGACACTTACACGGGCGGGGCGGAACACGCCGTCATGCACCTGCTGTACACGCGCTTCTTCACCAAGGCCCTGCGCGACGCCGGTATCGTCAACTTCGACGAGCCGATGCTGCAACTGCGCAACCAGGGCATCATCCTGGGCGAGCCGCGCTGCGGCGATTGCGTCGAAGTGACCGGCGCGTGGGAAGGCGCGGCCTTCAGAGCCGAAGGGATTACCGTCTACAGCTTCAAAGATCAGGCGACGTGGCCTCCCGCCGAGCGGGGCGCGGCGCTAGTGCGCGGCGAGGTGATCGACCGTGACGAGGTCAGCCTCAAGGTGCAGACATCGGGGGCGGGCGAACTGACAATCGTGCTGATCGACGAGGATATGCCCGTCGCCATCCCCGGCAAGGAGACGGGCGGCACGGCGAAGGACATCCTCTACCACCTGGACGTGGAGAAGATGTCCAAGAGCAAGAAGAACGTCGTCGCGCCGGACGAGTTGGTGGCGCAGTACGGAGCCGACACGGTGCGCGCGTACCTGATGTTCGGCTGGCGATGGGAGCAGGGCGGCCCGTGGGACAGCCAGGGCATCGAAGGCGTCGTGCGCTGGATCAACCGCGTGTGGAACATCGTCACGGAGCCGGCACAGGCAGCGGGCGCCGAAACGCTCAGCGGGCGCGAGCTGCTGCGGGCGATGCACTTCGCGGTCAAGAGCATCACCGAGGACTTGGAGAACTTCGGCTTCAACACCGTCATCGCCCGGCTGATGGAATACACGAACGCGCTCAACAAGGCCAGGTCCGCGCACTACGGCAGCGCGCTGTGGGACGAAGCGATCACCACCCTGCTGCTCCTGGTCGCGCCGGTCGCGCCGCACATGGCGGAGGAACTGTGGGCGTTCCTGGGCAAGCCGTACAGCGTCCACACGCAGGCGTGGCCCACCTGGGACCCGGCGATGCTCGTGGAGGACGAAATCGAAATCCCGGTGCAGATCAACGGCAAAGTGCGCGGGCGCGTCACCGTCCCGGCGGACGCGGGTGAGGAGGTCATCAAGGCCGCCGCGCTGGCCGATGCGAACGTCCAGCGGCACCTGGAGGGCCAGCAGGTGCTCAAGGTCATCGTGCCGAACAAGAAACTGGTGAGCATCGTAGCGAAGGGGAAGTAGAAGGGAGAATGAGCGAGGGGCTGGAGTGATCCGGCCCTTTACTGTAAATTACAGATTGCACGCACTTCTGAGAATGATACCTAATTTCAGACTCACTTATAAATATCCTACTAGCACACGCATAATGCTCCTCATGGCTGCGTGCTTTTTTAGCGCTATTGCTGTTTTTGTTAAGAGCAGTGACAAGATAGTAGCCTCTTTATGCTTCGGGCCATTAACGCTGTTGTGTTTGGTCGAGTTTGTCTTGACAAGCTACAAGATAACAATCACCAACGATGAAATTAATACGCATCGGTTCGGCCGTGATACATGTTTACGGTGGGATGAAATTGGTAGTATAAGAAGCCGTGATATGTGGGGTGGCTTGCAACTTCAAGACTCCAATAATTCTTTCTCACTTCGTATCGATTCTCAAGTTGAAGGATATCTTGAGATAGTCAAGCTAATAGGATACAAAAGACCCGATTTGTGGAACACTAACATTCCAGAGAAATTTCGTCAAACCATTTGGGGGATATTCATATTTGGAACTATTGGGGTCTTTATGATAGGAATAGGAATCAAAGGGACACTACAAGGTGAATTAGTGACTGGCATAGGCTTGCTCGCCTTGGGTCTACTCACCTGGGGTATGGTACTCATGCAGATTCGCACTGTGTCGTTCCAGGAAGACGATCTAGTGCTGAAATCTATACTTCGTAAGCGATACCTGAAAGCTCGAGACATTCATTCAATACAGATGGATACAGCCAAAGGTCAATATGACACAGTGGCTCATCGTGTAATGATCGAACTAATGAATGGCAAAACAATCGCATTGAGTGGATTCAGAGAAGGTCCTGCTATGTTGTATCAAGCCTTGCAAACCTGGTGGCAACAAAATACGAGTCTTTGACCAGGGTCAGGATATCGGAGACAAAGATAATGGACATCCGACCGATTCGCACGGAAACAGACTACGAAACAGCGCTGGCAGAGATTGAGCGTCTGTTCGATGCCGCGCCCAACACGCCAGACGGGGATCGCCTGGAAGTGTTGCTGACGCTGGTCGAGGCGTATGAAGCGCAACACTACCCCATCCCTGCACCGGACCCCATAGAAGCGATTAAGTACTATATGGAAAGCCGAGGGTTATCGCGCGGCGATCTGGAACCATACATCGGCAGTCGCGCGCGCGTAGCAGAGGTACTCAATCGCCGCCGGCCATTATCACTGACGATGATTAGAAAGCTCCACTCAGGACTAGGGATTCCAGCAGAAGTTCTCGTGCAACCATACGCAGCAGGCAGAACGGCTCACGCTTGATTTACGGTTTCGGCGAATGTGATTATCGGTCATTCGCCCACTTTTTTCCTCTCTCACCCACGGAGGTTGATATGCACATTCACCCATTTTTGACTAACGACGAAATCAACACAAATCTCCGCTGGCTTACAGAAAACGCATCCCCACCGGTCAGATACCTCACGTACAAGCACATCCTGAAAACCGACGCTGCATCCGAATCGATGCTGACACTCTGGAAGCAGGTCGAAAACGGTGATGCTGCGGCGGAAATCTTTTCCAGGCAAAATGAGGATGGCTCGTGGTTCAGCGGTGGACCTTGGGGGCCGCAGGGGTATTGCCGGCAAACCGGACGCGGTTACACCGCATCGCGGCCCAAGTTCGTCACCACAGCCTGGATTCTGCCCTACCTCGGTGAAATGGGGTTTACCATCGCCGATGAACGGATCAGAAAGGCATGCGAGTTTATATTTGAGGAAATTGGGCCTTACAGCCGGCTCGATTCACCGCCGGAGACTGCGAACTGCTGCGGCCTATATGCCATCCCCCTGCGAGCGTTTGCCAGTGTCGGGATGGCGGCAGATGAGCGTCTGCAAGGCGGATGGGACTGGCTGACCTTGTGCCAACGTCCAGACGGTGGCTGGCTCAATCCCAACCATCTCGCCGATTCCCCTACCCCGTCGAAGACCGCCGGAAGATGGCCCTGGGATCGCAGTTGCGCTTGGGGTTCTTTCTTTGCCGTCCAGGCCTTGTTTTACGCTGACCGTACGCCCGCCTACCGTGCGTTACCGGCGGCGCTTGAGTTCCTCCTGGGACACCTCGCACAGAAAGACTCGGAACACATTCAAACGTGGGTCTATCACGGGCACAACATCGTCAAAGAATTGCTGATGTGCAGCGAGGCAGGGATTGATATGTCCACGCAACCCATTCCGACGCTCCTGAACTGGCTCAAGGGATACTACCGGCTCGACGAGGGTGTGTTCCGCACCCAGGACAAACCTATCCCGAACTTTGTCCGGCATATATCAGCGATCGTCAAAGACTTTGAGAACAAGTACGGTACCGCTTACTGGGATACGATCTCCAAAACCAGCGCGCCGGTCCTGCGCTATCACCTCTACCACCTGGTGGAAGATGACTGGCTGACCTACTATTTGACCAGAATCGCCATCAACATGCTGCCGGAGCAATTTCAGGGTAAGTTGTAGTTGTCAAAGCCAGAAGAACGCAGATAATTGACCTACACGACGTAGCACCCTAGAAAGACGCAAGACATAGGAAGCAAGAATCCTGTCTTGCATCTTGCATCCTGCGTCTTTGGAGGTTTTATGAAAATCACCGACGTTTCCCTCTTCAAAGTGCGCGGCGCGTATACCGGGCCGTACTTTCCGCCGGGCGACCGGCAGGCGCAGATGATGGACATCTACCCGGAGTTCAACGCACAGACGATGTCTGGCCGGCGGCGCGATGAAGGGCCGGAGATCATCAGCGAAATCTACGTCGAAATCCTCACCGATGAGGGCGTGAGCGGTCTCTTCGGCCCCATCGAGGACTACCAGGCGTTCATCATCCACAAATTCCTGCGGCCTTTCCTCGTTGGGCGCGATCCGCTGGCGACGGAACTACTCTACGACCAGATGATCCGCATGCACCGGCACGGGCGTTCCGGGATGTTTATGACCGGCGTGAGCGTGGTCGATTGCGCGCTGTGGGACCTCAAGGGCAAGGCGTGGGGCCAGCCGGTCTACCGCTTGCTCGGTGGGCCGACGCGCAGCGTGGTTCCCGCCTACGCCAGTATGCTCGGCTACAGCATCGAGCCGGAAAACGCCGCCAAAATCGCGCTCGATTTCCGAGATCAGGGCTACGCCGCGCAGAAGTGGTTCTTCCGCTACGGTCCCGGCGACGGCGAGGCCGGCATGGCGAAGAACGTGGCGCTGGCCTACGCGCTGCGCGAGGCGTTGGGACCGTACTACCCGCTGATGTTCGACGCTTATATGGGCTGGGACGCGCAATACGCCGCGCAGATGCTCCATCACCTCAACCTGCTCAACATCACCTGGGTCGAGGAACCGCTGCCGCCGGAGCGCGTCGGCAGCTTCCAGCGACTCAAGGGCGCGGCAAGCGTCCCCCTGGCGACGGGCGAGCACGTCTACACCCGCTGGCAGGTGAAGGAGCTGCTGGTCAACAACGCCATTGACTTCGTGCAAACCGATCCCGACTGGACGGGCGGCATCACCGAGCTGGTGAAGATTTGCGCGCTGGCCTCGGCGTTCGAGGCGCCTGTCGTGGCGCACGGGCACTCGCTGCTGGCGGCGCTCCACGTTGCCGGGGCGCAGTCGCCGGCCGTCGTTCCGTACGTCGAATACCTCGTCCGCCATCAGGCGCGCAAGCAGTTCTTCCACAAACCAATGGTCGAGCCCGAGTACGGTCGCATCGCCCTGCCGGAACTGCCCGGCCTGGGCCTGGCGTTGGATGAGGCGAAGATCGAGGCGCGCGAGGCGCTTTGACCTGACTAACGACTATCAGACCATCACCAAAGGAGCACTCCAATGTCAACATTCAAAGACGATTTTATCGAGGCCAACGGCATCCGCCAGCACTATTGGCGCACCGGCGATGGCAGCAAACCTGCCCTCGTAGTGTGTCATGGCGTCACCGACAACGGCCTGTGCTGGACACCTGTAGCGCGCGCGCTGGAAAACGACTTCGACGTGATCATGCTGGATGCGCGCGGGCACGGTCTCTCGGACGCGCCGGAAAGCGGTTACGCGACTGCCGATCTTGCCGCCGACCTCGCAGCCTGTATCCGCGCGCTCGGCCTGGAAAAGCCCGCCGTGTTAGGCCACTCGATGGGCGGCGCGACGGTGTCGTATGCAGCGTACCAACACCCGGAGCTGATCGGCAAGGCGTTGTTGGAAGACCCCGGCTGGTGGGATGACGACAGTCCGCGCCAGACGATGTCGGAGGAGGATCGTCAAACCTTTGCTGCGGAATGGCAAAACCGCATCATCGAACAAAAACAACGTTCCCTGAAGAGCCTGATCGGGCAATGTCGGAAGGATTGTCCCACCTGGCCCGAAGAAGAGCTGGAGCCTTGGGCCTTGTCCAAGCAGCAATTGAGCCTCCACATCCTCCAGATATTCGCGCAACACCGCCCACCCTGGCGAAAAATCGCCGCCGGGATGCACTGCCCCACGCTGCTCATCACCGCCGAGGTGACAAAGGGCTGCATCGTGACGCCCCAGATGGCCGAGGAAGCGCCCCACATCAACCCACACATCCAGGTCGCCCATATCCCCGGCGCGGGCCACAACATCCGCCGCGAGGCGTTTCAAACGTATATGGAAGCGGTAAAGGCATTTCTGCAGGAGGGATAACAGTAATCAGGGATCAGTGTGCATTACAACCCGATTACCAGTTACCAATCCCCCCTTTACCTTTTCCGCTCTTGGGTGTAAAATAGCGATAAAGTTATTCAATATCGTACAAAAGGAGTACCATCATGACAGAACCACGAGGCAGTGTATCCGGTGTCCACCAAGAGCATCAGGTCAAGTTCTACGGGCTTTCGACGTGTATCTGGTGTCGCAAAACGCGCCAGTTTCTCGAAGACGAAGGTATCGCCTTCGATTTCGTCTACGTCGATCTGCTGCAGGGCGACGAGCGCGACACGGTGAAGGACGAAATCCGCCCGTGGAACCCGCGCGTCTCCTTCCCCACCATCGTCATCGACGGCGCGCAATGCGTGATCGGCTTCAAAACCGATGAATTGAAACAGGTGTTGGGAGCATGAGCAACGCCATCACGCCGGAACAGATCGAGAAGCTGTACCAGCGGTTGGACCGGGAGGCGAAGGCCGGGGCCTACAACCTCAATCCCGACAAGTCGTTTACCCTGGGACTGGTGGAAAGCCTGCTCATCAACGAGGCGCGCTACGGCTATTGGGCCTGTCCCTGTCGTCTGGCGGATGGCGTCCGCGAGAAGGACCTCGACATCATCTGCCCGTGCGACTATCGCGACCCCGATCTGGACGAGTACGGCGCGTGCTTCTGCGCGCTCTACGTCTCAGACGCGGTGCGCGACGGCCAGCAGGAATTGCAGCCCGTCCCGGAGCGCCGTCCACTCGGCGGACCGACCGCGCAAGCCGAAGAACACGAGCACGACGAGGAGCTGGTGGGGTTCACGCGCAGCGGCATCCCAGTGTGGCGCTGCAAGGTCTGCGGCTATCTCTGCGCGCGCCCGCAGCCGCCGCTCAAGTGCCCCATCTGCAAAGCGGACAAAGATCGCTTCGAGCGCTTCGCGTAAGAAAATTGTACACGGATTTCACGGATTCTACGGATTTTTGGTTTTTATCCGTGAAATCCGTGTTTATCCGTGTACCTAACGGCAACCGGCTTTACCCCGGTATCAGATCTTCAGGAATCTCAAACAAGGATTGACAAATTATGACCACGCCTTTCACCGTTAAAATTGGCTTTGTGCCCTCGTTTCGGTTCCACTTCACGCCCTGGTGCGAGAAGATGCGCGATGAGAGCCTGGCGGCGTTCGCGCGCGTCAAAGGTATGGAGGTCGTCGTCCCGCAGCCCGCCCCAGACGGTAAGACGTTGGATGCCGAACACGGCCTGACGCCGCATGGTGCCGTCAACACGTTGGACGAGGCCGAGGTTGTGGCCGAATACTTCCGCCGCCAACACGTGGACGGCCTCATCCTCTGCCCGCTGGATTTTGGTGACGAGCGTTCGGCGGTCAAAGTGGCCGAACTGCTCGGCGTGCCGGTGCTGCTCTACGCGACCAAGGAGCCACCGGCGTTGGATGACGCCGGCCTGTCGCGCGTCTCCGACTCGTACTGCGGCAACCTCTCGATGGCCTCCGGGCTGTACCGGCGCAAGATCGCCTTCCGCTACGCCGGCCTCTTCTTCCCCGACGAGCCAGAACTGTTGGACGAGGTGCAGGATTTTGTGCGCGCCGTCGCCGTCATCAAGGGGATGAAGAACGCGCAGCTCGGACACGTGGGCGTGCGCCCGCCGAGCTTCGAGACCGTCGGCTACGACGAGACCGCGCTCATCCGCAAGTTCGGGCAGAACGTCATCTACAGCAACCTCGCGGACATCACCGACGCGGCGCACCGCTACGCCGACGACGACGCGCGCGTGCAAGCCATCGTCACGGAGATTCAGGGGGACTACGCCGAAGTCACCGTCGCCGACGACTACCTCATCAGCGCGGCGAAACTCGAGCTGGCGTTGCGCGATTTCTGGCAGCGCTCGCGGCTCTCGGCGATGGCGATGCAGTGCTGGCCCTCGGCACAGCGGTTGATGGGCATCTCCGTGTGCGCCGTCTACGGACGATTGACCGGGCAGGGGATGCTCACCGCCTGCGAAACCGACATCCTCGGCGCGCTGGCGATGCTGGTGCAACAGCGCGTCGCGCTCGGTGAAACCGTGCCGCACTTCATCGATTGGACGATCCGCCACCGCGAGAACCCGAACTGGCTGCTGGCGTGGCACTGCGGCAACGCGCCCACCTGCCTCGCCGCCGATCCACAGCAAACGGCGCTGCGCTCGCGCCGCGATATGAAGGGCGAGTCGCCCGTGGAGTGCGGCGATCCAATGGCCGGCCTGAACCAGTTTCAGATCAAGCCCGGCGTCGTCACTTTCTGTCGCCTGGCGGAATACGACGACCGATGGAAGATGCTCATCACCACCGGGACCGTCGTCCCCAGCGAGGAAACGCTCTCCGGCACGTGGGGCTGGGTGGAAGTGGCGGATCACGACAAGCTGTACCGCACGCTCGTCGAAGAGGGTTTCGTCCATCACGCCAGTATGATTCACGGCGATTATACGAAGACGCTGCTCGAAGTTTGCAAGTTTATGGATATCGAACCGGTAGTCGTCTAATCAATAGTCATATAGTCCAAAGTCCAGCATGCGACTCACTTATGGAGATAATGAAAGATGAGAACGTTTGCGCGCCCGAATATCGTTGTCAGCAAATGCCTGGGTTTCGCCGCGTGCCGCTGCAACGGCGTGACGATCCCCGATGCATTCGTGCAACAGCTCGAACCCTTCGTCACCTATCTGCCGGTCTGCGCGGAGGCGGAGGTCGGGCTGGGCGTGCCGCGCGACCCGGTGCGGATCGTGCTCGTGAATGATGAGCCACGCCTGCTCCAACCGGCCACCGGTGCGAACGTGACCGAGAAGATGCAGGCTTTTTCGGCGGCGCACCTATCATCCCTCACAGACATTGATGGCTTCATTCTCACGGCGTTGTTCGCCCTGGCGGACTTTCGCGCCGTCAAAGCCGCCGAGTCGATGCGCGAACTGGTGCGCTTCCACACCGATAACAAACTGCTCCTGATGGCCTACAGCGAAAGCCAGTACCGGCTGATGGGGCCAATCGTCGCCAACCATGCCAAGAAACCCGCCGCCGAGGTCATCGCCGCCTACGAGACGCATTTGTGGAAAGCGCTGGCCCATCCTGCGCGGCGCACGGCCGGCATCAATGTCCTGATGCACGCGCTCGGCTACTTCTCGGAGAAGCTCACCTCCGATGAGAAAGCCTATTTTCTGGACGCGCTGGAAAAGTATCGCGCCGAGAAAGTGCCTTTGAGCGTGCCCGTCAGCCTGCTTGGCGCGTGGATCGCGCGGTTCAAGGAGCCATATCTGGCGCGACAGACGTTCTTCGCGCCATACCCGGAATCGCTGGTCGCCATCAGCGATTCCGGCAAAGGCCGCGACTTGGGATAGCGAGGAATTTTATGTCCAATCAATCTTCCCTTGCCTATTTCATCAGGGTTGCGCTCGCTTACTTGATCAGATGGATCGCTTACAACATCTTTACAGCGACGATACTGACGGTATTCTCTGCCCTCATCTTTATCTACATCACCGTCATAGGCCCTGAAATGCCCTTTTTGCAACACATCGCCTTCTTGATCCCGAACAACACGAGACAGGGCATAACACTGGATGAGAATGACATCTTACGGCTCTACAGCACACTGGCCACGGTACTTTTTGTGCTGTCGATCATCGGCCGCAAGTTGCGCGAAGTTCTCGAACGCCGGCGTAAGCATAGCACGCCAATGGAGCAAGAGGAAACCTCAGACGGAGACGTGGTTCATCCACATCGCAATGTGTTTCAGTACAGCAAACGACGGTTCATTACCAGCAGTCTCGTGATTACATTGGTGTACCTGGTGGCGTTCATCGTAATCCCCTCCGCCAGGATGGCCGCAGGGGAAAACGCCATAACGCTGTATCCGATATTCGTCATTTTCTACATCATCGCTATGATCTCGAATACACTCTATATCGGGATCGACAGTCTTGCCAATATCGTGTCGATGTCGTCAGCTTGATGTGCCGTACCATCCATTTCGAGCCGACATAAGGAGACAAAAGATGCCCGCATTTTCCTGGGACTTTCCCTATCGTTCGCAACGGATGCCAATCCTGGCGCAGAACGTCGTGGCGACATCGCAGCCATTGGCGGCGCAGGCCGGACTGGATGCGCTGCAACGCGGCGGCAATGCCGTGGATGCGGCGCTGGCGGCCGCCATCGCGCTCACCGTCGTCGAACCGACGAGCAATGGCATCGGCAGCGACGCCTTTGCCATCGTGTGGAATGGGGCGCAGCCGCACGGCCTCAATGCCTCCGGGCGTGCACCACGGGCGCTCACGCCGGAGCGATTCGCCGGGCTGGAGCGGATGCCCGTGCTCGGCTGGGATCCCGTCACCGTGCCCGGCGCGGTCAGCGCGTGGGTGACGCTCTCGGCACGCTTCGGCAAACTGCCGTTCGCCGATCTGTTCGAAGTGGCGATCCACTACGCGCGCGATGGCTTCCTGGTTTCCCCGATTACAGCAATGGCGTGGGCCAGAGCGCCGGAACGCTACGCGGCGTACCCATCGTTTGCGGCGACCTTCGCGCCGAACGGACGCGCCCCCCACCCCGGCGAGCTGTTCCGCTGCCCGGATCAGGCGCACACGCTGGAACTCATCGCCGCGACGAAGGGCGAGGCGTTCTATCGCGGCGCGCTGGCGGAACAGATCATCGCGCACGCCAAAGCCACCGGCGGGCTGATGACGATGGACGATCTGGCATCGCACGCACCGGAATGGGTCACGCCGATGGCACAGGCCTACCACGGCTACTGCCTGCACGAAATCCCGCCGAACGGGCAAGGTCTCGCGGCGCTGATCGCGTTGGGCATCCTGCAACACTTCGATCTGGCGCAGTATCCCGTGGACTCGGCCGACAGCCTGCACCTGCAAGTCGAGGCAATGAAAATCGCCTTCGCGGAGGCGCACCGTCACATCGCCGATCCCGCCTGGATGGACGTCCCGCCGGAAGCGTTGCTGGACGCGGATTTCCTGGCCGAACGCGCGCGGCAGATCAGGATGGACGCGGCGCAGTTCCCCGCCTCGGCGCTGCCCGCCGACCACGGCACGGTCTACCTCACCGCCGCCGACGCCGAGGGGATGATGGTCTCGTACATCCAATCGAACTATATGGGCTTCGGCTCCGGCATCGTCATCCCTGGGACGGGCATCAGCCTGCAAAATCGCGGCGCGGGCTTCCGGCTCGAAGCGGGGCATCCCAACCGCGTCGCAGGCGGCAAGCGGCCCTACCACACAATTATCCCCGGCTTCGTCACGCGCGAGGGCCAGCCCGTGATGAGCTTCGGCGTGATGGGCGGGCACATGCAGCCGCAGGGCCATGTGCAGATGATGGTGCGGCTGGTGGATTACGGGCAAAACCCACAGGCGGTGTCCGACGCTCCGCGCTGGTATGTGGAGGAAAATACGACCGATCTTTCGCTGGAGCCGGGTTTTGCGCTGGAGGTGGTGGCGGAATTACGCCGGAGAGGGCACAACGTCACGGCAGATGTGCCGCCGGGTCGATTCGGTGGCGCACAGTTGATTTATCGGATGGGAAATGGGTACTGCGCCGGTACAGACTGGCGCAAAGACGGGCAGGCCGTTGGATTTTGAACCCGTCAAAAATTTCATTCAAAAAACCTTCATTTGCCTATTGACAATCAGTGACTTTCAGGTTAAAATTGAACTGTTCATTGAAACTTCAAGTGTTCACCTGAAAAGCTGAGGGTATGGCAAATTCCGTCACGCTACAAGATGTGGCACAATTAGCTGGTGTATCCATAGGCACGGCCTCCCAAGCACTCAATAACCGTCCTAGTGTGGCACAAGAGACTCGCGTGCGTGTGTTTGACGCAGCGCGAACGCTGGGGTATCCTTTGAAGGAAACCCACAACGGCGCAGACGAAAACCCGTTATCAATCATCGGGCTGCTCACCAAGCATGATCATGGGTTCCCTTTCGAGGTCAATGCCTTTTATTCATACATCCATGCTGGCGTCGAAAGTGAATGCCGGCACTATAACCTGAGCTTGATGTTTTCCAACATTGAGGTCGATCCCTACAATCATCCGGTCGGCTGGCCAGCGATGATTACCGAGAAGCGTATTGATGGACTGATTCTGGCAGGAACCTTTATCGAGAATACCATCGGACTGCTTGGGCAACATGTCGACATACCAATTGTGCTCGTAGATAGCTATGGCCCCCATCTTCCCTTCGATAGCGTTGTGATTGAGAATGTCACCGGGGCGACCACGGCAATGAACCACCTTCTCTCAGAAGGACACACTCATATTGGGTTGATTGGTTGGGCTAAGAAATCCTCACCGGGCGTGAACGAACGCTACATAGGCTACAATCGCTCGCTTGAAGCTCACAATATTTCCACCCGCTACATCGAAGAATCCGGGTTGAATCGCGAGGAAGGGTACAACGCCACAACTCGGCTTTTACGCCGCGCCCCCGAAGTTACCGCCATCTTCGCCTGCAACGACCTGACTGCCATTGGTGCGATCCACGCGGCGCGGGATATGGGATTGGCCGTCCCTGGGGATCTTTCCATTATCGGTTTTGACAACATCGATATGGCGCGTGAGGTGACTCCGGCATTGACCACGATCCACGTTTACAAAACCTGGTTGGGCATCTTCGGTGTGCGGCAATTGATCGCGCGCGCGCTGAATCCAGAACAGCCCAAAACCATGACAACGATTATGACCGACCTGATTGTACGTGAATCCACTGGCCATCCGGGAAAACGCTCTGTGTAGCCATCATACCGACGAGATGAAAAAACGCAGAACATGGAATTCGAGCTATAGTAAGCTTGCCAGCGCAAATGTCATACGAATTGTGAATGGTCACATTGTTAATATGGTATCTTTCTTGCTAAAAGTGAGCGTCCAAACCCTTTTTATACATGTTTTTTAGGCTTTTTGAGGTATAAAACAGTTCCTTTGCCTGTTTCTGGCAAAAATAGCCCAAAAAGCCATTGCGATTAACAAAAAGATAAAGTATAATAGTGAGTAAGTTCTGTGAGGCTTCACAATTCGAGTACTGAGGAGCTATGTTATCAGAACCGCTAATTGAATTTACTTAAGGAAAGGAGGCCAAATCGATACTTTAAGAAAGAGAAAACCAGAGAAGTACAATTTCGATGTTGAGAATCAATTCAAAAATACACTAGGAGGAGTGTGACATGCGTAAGTATGGTTTGAATATCCTGATTTTGCTGGTCATGCTTTTGAGCGCTTGCGGTACGCCTGCTCCCACGCAGGCTCCCGCGACTCAAGAGCCCGTCGCTCCGGCCGCCACTGCCATACCGGCGACCGAGGAGCCGAAGGCTGAAGAGCCTAAAGAAGAGCCTAAAGAAGAGCCGAAGGCTGAAGAGCCAGTTGCTCCGGCCTCTAAGTACACCGAGTCCCCGATGCTGGCCGCCAAGGTAGAAGCAGGTGAACTGCCCCCCGTGGACGAGCGCCTGCCGGCAAATCCGGCGGTGGTTAAGCCTCTCGTCGAAACAGGCAAGTACGGCGGCGAGATGCGCTTTGGTTTTACCGGCACCAGTGCTACATGGGGTGGCTTTGTCTTCATGGCTGCCTGGGAGCACCTGACCATCTGGAAACCCGATTTCAGCGGCGTCGAACCGAACCTGGTCGAGAGCATCGATGTCAGCGATGATGTGACAGCCTACACCTTCCACATGCGCAAAGGCATGAAGTGGTCCGACGGTGTGGATTTCACGGCGGATGACATCGCGTTCTACATCGAAGATATCCTGTTCAACACCGATCTGACCCCCGGCGGGCCTAGCGCTGACTGGATTCCTACCGGTCAGGGCGCCGATATGAAATTCGAGAAGATTGATGATTATACCTTCAGACTAACCTTCCCGCAGCCTTACGGTACGTTCCTCTACGCCCTTGCGCAGTGGGGTGGCCGTTCTTTCGCCCAGTACCCCAAGCATTACCTGCAACAGTACCACGCGAAATACAACGACAAAGTGGATGATCTGGTCAAGGCGGATGGCACTGTGGCTGACTGGATGGCTTTGTTCAACAAGTACGGTGGCGGCGGTTGGAGCGACCCCGAAGCATTCTATCTCTACCCTGAACACCCCACCCTGTACGCCTGGATGACGACACAACCTCTTGGCTCAGGGACGCAGATCAGGCTGGAACGCAATCCGTACTACTGGAAAGTGGACACCGAAGGCAACCAACTGCCCTACATTGACTCCATCCTGGGCATCTCCTACCAGGACGCGGAAAGCCGCACCTTCGCGATGCTCAATGGTGATCTCGATGCCTTGAAAGACCCGGGCAACGACAACCGCATTGTCTACCACGATGCCATGAACGAAGGCAAACCGATCAGCATCTATTACCCGAAGTCTGATGGCGCCAACACCAACACCGTCCATTTCAACCAGACGATTGCCGACGAGTACAAGGCTAGCGTTTTTGCGGACATCAACTTCCGCATCGGTATGTCCCATGCCATCAACCGCGATGAGATCATCGAGATCGTCCACAATGGCCAGGGTACCCCCGCGCAGCAGGCCCCGAACAACGATGGCCCGCTGTTCACTGAGGGCATGGACACCCAATACATCGAGTACGATCCTGCCTTGGCGACCGAATATCTCGACAAAGTCTTCACCAACGGCAAGGATGCCGACGGGTATTACCTGGATGATGAGGGCAAGCGCTTTGAGACCATCTTCACCGTCCAGAACGACCTCAGCTACGGCACCACGTACATTCAGGTTGCTGAGCTGTTGATCGGCTACTGGGACAAAGTGGGTGTCAAGGCGACGCTGAACTCCATCGCGACTGACCCATACGAACAGGCTCGCAAGGATAACACGATCGAAACCATCATCTTCACCGCAGAAGGTGGCGCCGGAATCACCCCCATCCTCGATCCTCGCTACTATGTCCCGCTCTATGGGTATCAAGCTTACTTCGCTCGTGCCTGGTACGCCTGGCGCGTCAACGAGACCCCCGATGTGGTCCAGGTTGAACCACCGCAATGGGCGAAAGATGCCTATGCCAAGTACGAAGAAGTTCTCATGCAGCCGACTCAGGAAAAACAAATCGAGAAGATGAAGGTTGTCCTGCAAGAGGCCAAGGAACGCTTCTACGTGCTGGGTATCTCTCGACCTGGGGACATGTACTACCCCTACAACTCGCGCCTGGGTGGTATTCCTGCCACCTGGTACGATGGATGGGCCGAGGGCGTAGCAAAAATCACCTACCCCGAACAGTGGTTCATCAAAGAGTAAGTGCTTAGGTTCTATGTGCTCCGGCGAGAATCTCGCCGGAGCACATCCCCTTCGAAGAATTCTCAAGGAGTTTATCATGTGGAAATATCTAATGCGGCGTTTTCTCTCGATGCTTTTTACCATATTTGTCATCTCACTTCTTGCTTTTGCGGTCATTCAACTCCCACCGGGGGATTATGTGACCACGCTGGTCAATCAGCTTGTGGCAGCTTCGTCGGGTAGTTCCACGATATCCAGTGAATACATCGAGCAAATCCGTGAGTCGTATGGCTTCAACCAACCCATGTATGTGCAATACTTCAAATGGATTGGGAGAATTCTTACAAAGGGTGAATTTGGCTACTCATTCGTTTACAAACGTGATGCGGTCGTGATGATCACAGAACGGTTACCGATGACTTTTGCGTTGTCATTCTCCAGTTTTCTCCTGGTATGGATCATTGCTTTACCCATCGGTATTTATTCGGCTGTCCGCCAATACTCGCTAGGAGATTATATCTTCAGTTTTATAGGGTTTATTGGCGTGGCAGTGCCAAACTTCCTGTTGGCGCTGATTCTATTGTTTATCACTTATAAATACTTCGACCAGGCCATGATCGGCTTGTTTTCTACGGAATTTGCCTCCGCGCCGTGGAGTATGGCAAAACTTGTTGATATGTTGAAGCATTTATGGATTCCGGCGCTCATTCTCGGCCTGGGGGGTACAGCAGGTTTGATTCGCACAATGCGGGCCAATTTGCTCGATGAACTCAACAAACCTTACGTGGAAACTGCGCGTTCCAAAGGCTTATCGGAGCGACGGCTGCTATGGAAATATCCGGTACGCCATGCCATGAACCCATTTGTCAGCACGATTGGTTGGACCTTGCCAGGTTTGATCTCCGGTGATTTAATCGTTTCCACGGTGTTGAACCTGCCGACTTCTGGACCGGTTTTGTACAACGCCTTGAGAGCGCAGGATATGTATGTGGCGGCAGGGTTTATTTTAATGTTGACCATCTTGACCGTGATCGGCACATTTGTCTCAGATGTTCTGCTGGCCATGCTTGATCCACGCATCCGCCTCCAATAATTTCTGATAGAAAGAGGTAAATAACGATGACCTTAAGTGAAATCGACAAAGCACTCGCCGATCGTGCCAGTGGCGGCCCATCCACAGAGAGTGACGCTCGGGTAGAAGTGGCGACGCAATGGCAGCTTATGTGGTGGAAATTCAAAAAGCATAAGTTAGCAAATTTCGGGGGGGTGCTCGTTCTGTTTTTCTACTTTGTGGCGATCTTTGCAGAGTTTTTTGCCCCCGCCCATTATACAACGTATAACGACCAATATGTCTATGCGCCGCCACAGATGATCCACTTCTTTCGAGATGGTAAACTGACCCCTTACGTGTACGGGTACAAATTTGAACGCGATCCGATTTCGTACAAGAAGACCTGGGCAATTGACGAATCGGTCATCATTCCGCTCCGGTTTTTTAATCGCGGCGAATCCTATAAATTGTTGGGGTTTATCCGTTCTGATTTGCACCTGGTTGGACCCGTTAACGCCCAAGACCCCTTTTATTTCCTGGGCGCCGATAAAAGCGGGCGTGACATTTTCAGCCGCATTATTTACAGCGCGCGGATTTCTCTAACCGTAGGGTTGATCGGTGTGTTCGTCCAGCTTACAATCGGCATTTTGGTCGGCGGCATTTCAGGCCTGGTGGGTGGCGTAGTGGACAATCTGATCCAACGCCTGATTGAGATCTTAATCTCCATACCCAACTTGCCTGTCATGTTGGCCCTGGCGGCCATGGTGCCACTCCACTGGAGCACTCTCAGTGTGTATTTCATGATCACAATCATCCTATCGCTGCTGGGGTGGATGGGCTTGGCGCGCGTGGTACGCAGCAAGTTCCTGGCTTTACGCGAGGAGGATTTCATTATGGCTGCGCAATTGGATGGTGTGCCCAGGGTGCGTATGATCACCAAACACATGCTCCCCTCTTTTTTGAGTCACATCATTGCATCGGTTACACTCGCCATTCCTGGCATGATCCTGGGTGAAACGGCTTTAAGCTTTCTGGGGCTGGGGTTGCGCCCTCCCGTGGTAAGCTGGGGGGTGATGCTCCAGGATACACAAAAAGTGGCCGTCATGGCACTTTACCCCTGGCTGTTGTTCCCGGCTGTGGCGGTGATCATCGTGGTCTTGGCTTTGTACTTCTTGGGTGATGGCTTGCGCGATGCAGCGGACCCTTATCAGTAAACGAGAGAGATAAAGGTATCCCTAATGGCTGACAATAACAATATCCTTGTTCAGGTTGACGATTTGAAAGTCCATTTTTTCACCAACGAAGGCACCGTGCGAGCGGTAGATGGCGTCACGTTTAATATTCACAGCGGCCAAACCCTTTGTATGGTGGGCGAAAGTGGGTGCGGTAAAAGTGTCACCGCCCGCGCCTTGTTACAGATTGTTCACCGTCCCGGAAAGATCGTTGATGGCGATATCATTCTACATCGCAAGACAAGCAAAGACCAGATTGAGCAGGTCCACATCAGTGATATGGAACCGAAAGGGCGTGCCATTCGCTCGATCCGCGGCAAAGAAATCTCCATGATTTTTCAGGAACCCATGACCTCACTTAGTCCCATGTATACGGTGGGCAACCAGATCATGGAGACCATCAGGCTGCATACCAAAGTTGACAAAACACAAGCGCGCGAGCGTGCACTCGAAATGTTAGAGTTCGTGGGTATTCCTCGTCCGGATCGCATTGTTGATGAATATCCATTCCGCCTCTCGGGCGGCATGCGCCAGCGCGCCATGATTGCAATGGCGTTATCCTGTAACCCTAGCTTGCTCATTGCCGATGAGCCGACAACGGCGTTGGATGTGACAACACAGGCCCAAATCATTGACCTCATGCAGAGTTTGCAAAGAGATTACGATATGGGCATCCTGTTCATCACCCATGACCTGGGTGTGGTGGCAGAAGTCGCCGACAATGTCGCCGTTATGTATTTGGGCAATGTTGTTGAATACAGTGATGTGTACACCATTTTCAACGACCCACAGCATCCATATACACAATCCTTACTACGATCTATTCCAAAAGTGACCGCCACCCGTGAAAAATTGGAAGTGATTAGAGGTATGGTGCCAAGCCCGTTCCGCCGGCCATCGGGATGCCCTTTCCACCCGCGTTGCACCAAGGCTATGCCCATTTGTTCTCAAGTCGAACCCAAAACCATCGACCTTAGCGAAAATCACCAGGTCCATTGTTTACTGTTTGATGAAAGTGCTAAAAAATCTATGCGGGAGATGGCATCATGACCGAGCAAACACCACAAAGCCAACTTAGTTCACCATCCCAGAATGGGAAACCACTGCTAGAAGTCAATGATCTGAAAATGCACTTCCCGATCGTCAAGGGTCTTTTTGGGAAACTCAGTGGATACGTTAAAGCAGCAGATGGGGTGTCTTTCTCAATCCAGTCTGGTGAGACCTTGGGGTTAGTAGGAGAGTCCGGGTGTGGAAAAACAACCGTGGGGCGTTGTGTCGTGCGTGCCTACAAACCGACTGACGGGAGTATCCTCTATCGGCTCGCTGATGAGACGGATGTCGACCTGGCTAAAGTCGATAGCCAAGGGCTTCAGACATACCGTAAAGATATCCGTATGATCTTCCAAGATCCATATTCTTCCCTCAATCCTCGCATGAATATCTTTGAAATTATTAGCGAGGTGCTACGCGTCAATGAGATGTACTCGCCCAAGGATATGGAGTATCAAGTAGCAGATGTGATGAAGCAATGTGGCCTGCGACCGGAATACATGCGGCGTTATCCGCACGCTTTCTCCGGTGGCGAGCGCCAACGCATTGGGATTGCGCGTGCCCTGGTGACATCGCCGCGTCTGGTGGTGTGCGATGAGGCCGTTTCCGGTTTGGATGTTTCGGTTCGCGCCCAAATCCTTAACCTGATGGAAGACTTGCGCCGTGACATGGACCTCACGTACTTGTTCATCTCGCACGACTTGAGCGTCATTCGCCACATCTGCGATCGCGTGGCGGTGATGTATGTCGGCAAACTGGTGGAACTGGCAGACGCCAACACGCTTTATACGAACCCGTTGCACCCCTATACCGAGTCCTTGATGTCCGCCGTACCCATCCCCAATCCAAATTTGCGCGATCGTAAAAATCGCATCCGCCTGGAGGGCGAAGTCGCTGATCCCTCCAATCCGCCGTCAGGGTGCTATTTCCACCCGCGCTGCCGCTATGCCAAAGACGTGTGCAGCACTGAGACGCCCGTCTTGCGCGATATGGGCAACAACCACACTGTCGCCTGCCACTTCGCTGAGGAACTGGAACTGATCGGCGTCCGCATGGCGTAAATCCGCAACACCCCTGCACGATTTCATACAGGCCCCGCGAACGCTGCGGGGCCTGTGCTATTGACTATTTTTATCTCCGGTAGACAATCAGCTTTACCACGATGTCTGAAAGGAGGCGATATGAAACGAACATGGATGGTATTCACCACACTGGTAGTGGCAATTGTCCTCTTCGGTGCGCTAGGGCTGGCAGTGGCTCGCAGTCCCGGACGGCATATTAAAGACTGGCGCAGCATTGTGAGCAGTTACATCGCATACAAAGGCTGGTCGGAGCAGATGACCATCGCACAAGCTGTCAAAGCACACGCGCCGCGCAACTTCACAAAGAAGCTAAACCTGTTTACGTATGGGGAGGCACCTTACTACATGGTGAACCAAACCCCCAGCAACCATAACGGGAGCCGCCCCCTCCCCTATCCACCCAAAGAAGTCTGGTGCGTGCTCTTACAACAGCAAACTGCTGGGGATGACACCTACTTTCTGATTTTCGCCAACCTGCATGAAGATATGTACATGGCCGAATGGATCGTCCATCAAGACGAATGTTGCGAGGGCGAACCTTCCCCACTCTCCCAGGCGTTCCTGGACAACGTCGCCGGTCTCGGCTGCGACCTGGATTTGGCAAATGTAGCCGTTCAATGATCATCCATATGATATACCACGGAGGTTTACTATGAACTCAATTTTAGTGCTTTACCACTCACAAGAATACGGCAACACTGCGCTCATGGCTGAGGCAGTCGCTGAGGGCGCGCGATCTGCCGGCGCCGATGTGACGCCGATCAACGCGAATGAACGGCGCATCACGCTAGACGAGTACCGCGCGTTCGACGCCGTCGCCTTTGGCACGCCGGATTACTTCAGCTACTTCGCAGGGACGATGAAAGTCTTTCTGGATGACTGGTACATCGCCAAGAAGACCAATCCCGCGCGGCTGTCGGACAAACTATACGCGCTCTTCCTCTCTCACGGCGGCGGCGGACGGGCGAAACAACCCTTCGAAGATCTGTTCAAGCAAATGGGCACAAAAGTTGGCAACACCGTGATATCAACAGGACGCCCAACGCCCGCCACACTGGAAGCCTGCCGCGCATTAGGCCGGCAACTGGCGCAAGCCGTGCGCTAAGAACCTATGCGAGAATTCACCGTTGACGCACCAGAAACACTCGCCAGCCGAATTTTCGGATAGAGACTGAGACTTTCGCCGCCCCAGTTTCGATGTAGAATACACCCAAATGTGCGGGGGATGTCCTGCCGACATTCCCCGCGAAATATTACAGTGGCTTAAGGAGCTAGGCATGTCTGAATCGAAAGTGAAAAAAGCAATTTTGGTATGGGGCGGCTGGATGGGACACGAGCCGGATCAGTGTGTGGCGATTTTTGCGCCGTATCTAGAATCGAAAGGGTACGCGGTCGAGGTCTTCGACAACCTCGATATCTACCTAAACACCGACAAGATGATGGGCCTCGACCTGATCGTGCCGGTGTGGACGATGGGCACGATCACCCGCGAGCAGGAGCAGGGCTTGCTGAACGCCGTCAAGAGCGGCGTAGGCATCGCCGGCTGGCACGGCGGGATGGGTGATTCGTTCCGCAACAACGTCGAGTACCAGTTTATGGTTGGCGGGCAGTGGGTGGCGCACCCCGGCGGCGTCATCGATTATCGCGTCAACATCATCAGCGACGATCCTATCGTCGCCGGTCTGGAGGACTTCGATATGCACTCAGAACAATACTACATGCACGTCGATCCTTCCAACGAGGTACTCGCAACCACAACCTTCAACGGCGATCACGCCTACTGGATCGATGGCGTCGTCATGCCTGTTGCGTGGAAGCGCATGTACGGCCAGGGCCGCGTCTTCTACGCCTCAGTAGGTCACATCGCCAAGGACTTCGAAGTGCCTGAGGCGCTTGAAATCGTCAAACGCGGGATGATGTGGGCGAGCAAATAAAGAGACAAGAGACAGGAAGTAAGAAATAGTGGGTATTTTGCATCCTGCATCCTTAATGAGAAGATTGAGAGAACAATGACTACTAAAACGAGAATCGGTGTAATCGGCTGTGGCAATATCAGCGGGATTTACCTGCAAGCGGATAAGGTCTTTGAGATTCTGGATACAGTTGCGTGCGCAGACCTCGTGCCGGAGAAGGCACAAACGCAGGCGGAGAAGCACCACATCGCGCGCGCCTGTACGGTGGAGGAGCTGCTGGCCGACCCCGACATCGAGATCGTCGTCAACCTCACCATCCCCAACGCGCACCACGAGGTAGCGATGGCAGCAGTGGCAGCTGGGAAATCGGTCCACAACGAGAAGCCACTGACCATCACCCGCGAACAGGGCAAAGTGTTGCTGGCGGCGGCAAAGGCGAAAGGGGTGCGCGTTGGCGGGGCGCCGGACACCTTCCTTGGCGGCGGCATCCAGACCTGCCGCAAGCTCATCGACGATGGCTGGATCGGCGAGCCCATCGGCGCGACGGCTTTTATGATGTGTCACGGACACGAAAGCTGGCACCCGGCGCCGGAGTTCTACTACAAAGTTGGCGGCGGGCCAATGTTCGATATGGGGCCGTACTACCTCACGGCGCTGGTCAACCTGATGGGGCCGGTGCAGCACGTCAGCGGTGCAACACGCATCACCTTCCCCACGCGCACCATCACAAGCCAACCGCTGCATGGCACAGTCGTCGAGGTGGAAGTGCCCACGCACGTCGTCGGCACGCTCGAATTTGCCAGCGGCGCGGTCGGCACGATCATCACCAGCTTCGACGTGTGGGCCGCCGAACTGCCGCGCATCGAAATCTACGGCACGGAGGGCACACTCAGCGTTCCCGATCCCAACACCTTCGGCGGGCCGGTGCGTGTCCGGCGGGCGGGCGCGTCCGATTGGAGCGACATCCCGCTCACCCACGGCTACGCGGAGAACAGCCGGGGCATCGGCGTAGCGGATATGGCCTACGGGCTGCAATCCGGGCGTCCGCATCGCGCCAACGGCGAACTGGCTTACCACGTCCTCGACATTATGCACGCCATCCACGACGCCGCCGACGCAGGGCAGCGAGTGACGTTGGAGAGCACGTGCGAACGTCCTGCACCATTACCTCTCGGTTTGCACAGGGGATTGTTGGACGCCTAACAGCAGTGGATTTTTACTAAGTGCCCAAACTGGGCGGATGCGCGCACCGACGGCGTGGGTATCCGCCCTGTTTTAGCAATGGAAGGAGCAAAAGACGATGTCGATTATAGAATTGCTTAAGGTCGTCGCGGCGCTGGCAACGATTGGCGTTGGGGTATTCTCATTGGTGCGCCCCCGGCAGGTACTCGGATTCACCGGGCTACAAGCCCCTGGCGGGCGCGGCATCTCGGAAATTCGCGCGATCCTGGGTGGGCTGTTCATCGCGCTGGGACTCGCGCCGCTGCTGCTCAACGACCCGGTGGCATATCAAATGCTTGGCATCGCCAATGTAGGGATCGCCATTGCACGAGCCGTGTCCATGTTTGTGTTGGATAACGCCGTCACCCGCTCCAACAGCACCAGCCTGGTCTTCGAAATCGGTTTTGCCGTCGTTTTGTTGATGTAAGCCAACGCCAGATGCACACAGAAAGACCCTTTTCGAACCGTGCTATGTCGCGCCGCGACCTGCTCAAGCTCGCCGCGGTCGGCGTGCTGGCGGGTTGCGCCCGCATCATCACGCCAGAAACCACACCCGTCCAGGAGAACACGCCCGCCCTTGCTGACGCCACATCGACGCCAGCGCCGGAACCCACCAGCACCACCATCGAGCCGGAACTCATCGCTGATTACGCCTGCGTCACCGGTGAAGGTCCGCTATGGCACCCGGACGAACAGCGCGTTTACTGGGTCGATATCCCCAAAGGACGGTTGTTCCGCTACACCCCCGCGACCGGCGAACACGAACAATGCTTCGAGTCGCCTAACGCTATCGGCGGATTTACCATTCAGGAGGACGGCGCACTCTTGCTGTTTATGGCACGCGGTGCAGTGAAGTTTTGGCGCGACGGCAAACTCACCACCGTCATCGACGAAATCCCGGATGAAGTGACCACGCGCTTCAACGACGTCATCGCCGACCCGGAGGGGCGCGTTTTCTGCGGCACGATGCCCACGCAATCCCGCCTGGGACGGCTCTACCGCCTCGACCCCGACCAGACGCTCACCAAACTGCTGGACGACATCGGCGTCTCCAACGGGATGGGCTTTACGCCGGACCTCAAACACCTCTACTACACCGACTCGCCCACGCGCAACATCTACCGCTTCGACTACGACCGCGCGACCGGCGCGATCAGCAACCAGCGCGTCTTCGTGCAAACGCCCGATGGCGAAGGCGTTCCCGATGGCCTGACGGTGGACGCCGACGGATACGTCTGGTCCGCGCGGTGGGATGGCGGCGTGCTGGTGCGCTATACGCCAGACGGCCAGGAAGCGCTGCGCATCGCATTCCCCGCGCGGAAGGTATCCTGCGTCACCTTCGGCGGGCCGGATTACACCGACCTCTACGTGACCACCGCCGGCGGCGACCAGAAAGCCCGCGAGGGAAAAGGCGCAGGTGCGCTATTCCGCCTGCGTTTGGGCATCCAGGGCAAGCCGGAGTTTCGATCCAAAATCGGTAATGGGTAACGAGTAACGAGGAAAGAATGAGTGGGGAACGTGTCTGCGCGGGGTGTGGGCGGCGGATTACGGGATATTACGTCCAGACGCTCGGTCGGGATTGGCACCCGGACTGTTTCCGCTGTGCGGCATGCGGCAAGCCGATTGAGGGCCAGTTTGCAGAACACAACGGCGCAGTCTACCACCCGCGCTGCCATCAAGAGCGGTTCGGCTTGCGCTGCGCGGTGTGCGGGGGACTCATTGAGGGGCAGTACGTCAACTACGAAGGCCGGGCCTACCATCCAGATTGCCACAAACAGCAGTTCGGCAAACGCTGCACCGTTTGTGGCGAGTATATCGAAGGCCAGTACATTCAGACGTTCTGGGGCGAGGCGTACTGCGCCCGTCACGCAACGGAATATCCAGAGTGTTACGTTTGCCAGCGCCCGGTGTGCCAGCGACTGACCGGCGGCGGCAAACAGTACCAGGATGGGCGCGTTGTGTGTATGCTGTGTCGCAAACAGGCAGTGGACGATCAAGGTCAAGCGCGAGCTATCATGCAGCAAGTCCAGGCGCGGATGGCGGGATACACTATAGACACACGCCGGGTTCCCATCCCGCTGGAAATGGTGCAGCTCACCCGGCTCACGGCGGATGGAATGGCCGGTCCGATGGCGCGCCTGCAAGGGCAAACGCACAAACAAATAGCGACACGCGATGGACAGGAAGTAGGGCGCACCATCGAAGCGATTTACGTGCTCGGAGGGCTGCCGCCGATCTACCTCGCAAATGTCCTGGCGCACGAGTTGGGGCACGTCTGGCTGTTTGTGCAGCGCATCAACGGTCTCCCGGAAGATTTGGAAGAAGGACTGTGCAATCTGTTCGCGTATCTGCTCCATCAAGAACAGACGTCACCAGAGGCGCAGCATTGCATCCACCTGTTGGAAGAAAACCCCGATCCGGTCTACGGCGATGGGTTCCGCCGCGCACGTGCCATCTACGAACAGCGTGGCCTGCCCGCCCTCTTGCGCGGCGTCGCCCAATATCGCCGCTGGCCGCGCGGATAGCCGATCTCCCCACAACGCTGCCCGCCAATTTACAAGATATTCGTCTCGCATTTGACGTTTTCCGCAGAACGGGTATCCTATGGGCAACCGCATAACGTTGGATTTTCGACCAAGATAAGGAACACAGCGATGAATCACACATACAGTGGGAAAAAATCAAAAATCGATCCCTATCACGACAGCACTTTCTCAAAATCGTAGTGACCGGTCTATTGGCCGGATGCGCGCCTCAACTCACACCCATACCAACACAAAAGCCGACAGCGACCACACACCCCTATGCCCTCGCCCACCCTCACGCTGGCTCCCATTGCGCGGCCTTACGTGCCGGGTAAAGTGGTTCACACCCGTCACGCCGGGGTATGGAACGGCGGCAATCTGCAATCCAGCGCCATCCGCCAGATGCTCGATGCCTCTATCACCCAACTCACCGGTATAGACGATGCCCGCGCAGCCTGGAGCGCGCTCTTCGCGCCCGACGAGCGCATCGCTCTCAAGGTCAACACGATTGCGGGCAGCGCGTACTGGACGCACGTTCCGTTGGCGATGGCCGTTGCCGAAAGCCTTCAGGATGCGGGCATCCCGGCAGAACAGATCATCATCTTCGACCGGTCGTCCAGCGAGTTGCAGGAGACAGGATACACGCTGAATACAGACGGACCGGGCGTACGCTGCTACGGCACGGATCGCGCCTACACCGGCGGCTGGGCGCTACTGGACAGAGACATCGCCATCAGTGACGTGCTGTTGAGCTGCGATGCGCTCATCAACATTCCACTGCTCAAAGTGCACGGCACCAGCGGGATCAGCTTTGCGCCGAAGAACCACTACGGCACATTTGACCAGCCGGGCCGGTATCACGGGAACATCGAACAGGCCCTGGGTGCACTCAACGCCCTGGATGCCATCCGCGACCGCACACGCCTGATCATCGGCGATGCGTTGAACATTTGCACCTACAACTGGAACGACGCTACTACCAGCGACTCAATCCTAATGAGTTTTGACTCGGTCGCACACGATACCGTCGGTCTGCAGCTTTTCACCGCGGCGCGGGAAGCATCTGGTGGAAACGCTACCACCACTCAGCGCAAAGCGACGGCCTGGTTGCAATATGCCGCAGAATTGGGCTTGGGTGAGAACAATCTCGAAGCCATTGATAAAGTGGAGGTCAACTTAGCATGAAACGTTGGACTCGACGACAATTCTTACAGTGGGCCGGCCTGCTGGCAGCAAGTACAGCGCTGCTGGGGCCAAGCTGCACGGCCAAACCTGGTAGTGATGAAGATTCCGGTCGTTCCGCCGCTCCCGCGCCTACCGGCGACCAGGCGTATCTGGCCGTCGCGCGTGGCAGCGATCCGGCGACGATCACGGAGCGGGCGCTCGCGGCCATCGGCGGGATCGAGCGTTTCGTCAAATCGGGCAACGACGTCATCATCAAGCCCAACATTTGCGTGAACTACAACCCGCCGGAATTCGCCGCCACCACCAACCCCGACGTAGTCGCCGCGCTGGTCAGGCTGTGCCTGGGCGCGGGCGCGTGATGGATATGCCGTTCGGCGGCACGCCGGAGTCGGCCTATGCGATCAACGGAATCGAAGATGCGGTCAAAGCGGCCGGCAGCGAAATGGAGATCATGAACCCGGCCAAGTTCGTCAAAAACGCCATCCCGCAAGGCAAAAACATCAAAGAATGGGAGATCTACCGCGACGTGCTGATGACAGACGTGTTGATCAACGTCCCCATCGCCAAACATCACTCTTTGGCGCGGTTGAACCTGGGGCTGAAAAACCTGCTTGGCGTCGCCAGCAATCCGAGTAAAATGCACAGTGACCTGGCGCAACGCATCGCCGACCTGTCAAGCGTCGTCCGCCCCACCCTCACCGTCGTGGATGCCGTGCGTATCCTGGTGGCGAACGGACCGACTGGCGGCAGCCTCAACGACGTCCGCCAGACCGATACCGTCATCGCCAGCCATGATTTCGTCGCCGCCGACGCCTGGGCTGCGACGCTGTTCGATCTCAAGGGCGCGGATGTACCCTTCATCAAGGCTACTGCAGAGATGGGATTGGGGACACTAGAATTGGACAGCCTGAAGATAGAAGAATTCAATGTGTAGCATAGTTGTGCTAAAATTGAATGGATTATGCATTGATCAGATTGCCCTTAGGATCATGAAAGATGACAGATAAGCATTTGAATCTTTTCTACACCTACAATAGAGATACTGAGCTTATCGAAAACAATCTCACGCGCGCCTTTATCGTTGTCCTATCTGCTGTTTCAGACAAAACGCGCTGCCGTCTTCTGTCAGCGCTGCTGGAAAAATCCCGTAAGATGACCCAAAAGCCCGCAGGCATTGCGGGTGTAGATTTCACAAATGCTTGCTTTGCTCTGCAATCGAACATTGATCGAGCCATTCCCCAAAATTCGAGCAGGAAAGTGTTGCTCACGATTTCTACAGAGCCGCTCGATTTATCTTCCTACCCTATTTCAACAGAAATAATGCAACCTGATGAATATAGCTATGAGAGTGGTTTCACATCAGTACCCGACGCCTGGATATACGATGATACCTACTGCCTTCTGCTTGAAGTAAAAGTCGGCGACTATCCCTTGAATATCAGCCAACTACACGCTCATGCAAAGGACTGGTTTGGTCTCAGTCTCGAACATCTCGATTCACACCATGCCTTGTGTTCAGTGACGTGGACTGATGTGCTTGAAGTACTCGATGATATGCAGAAAGAACGCGCCTGTATTCACCCCGTTGAGGAAACACTGCTACAACATATCAAAGAGTTTGTCGGGTACTATGGTTACCGCTTATTCGCAGGGATTGACTTTAGTGCTCTAAACGTGCCTCCCGATTTTGCTACTGCTGCTTCCCTGTCTTCTAATGCCTCGATTGACAAGCCTTTTGTGGAGATCGACCTCCGGTCATTAGCGCCACCACCGGACTTTGTATTGGCCCACACAACACAATAAGGATGATGTAATGAACAATCAGGATCAGTCTCGACTTATCGCAAACGTTAAGTGGTTCAACGATTTTTTTAATGGAATCAGGCAACTCTATGAAATTGTCGTTGAGACGTTGCCACAAGATTTCTTTGCTGAGAATTCCACCCTGACGAGTGGAAATTTCTACTTTCCCTCACAGAAGTATGCACCCACTATTCCATCTTATTATGCGTTAATGCTTGGCGGTGAACAAATTGCCCTGCAGATTTTAACAATCCTTGATCCAGAGTTATTTAGTACTTCTTCCCTTTTTACAAAGGAACCTTCGATAGTTGTCGTATTACACACTCAACCAAGCAAGTACGGCTACATATCCGACTATGCGTTGAGATTGCTCGGAAACCGGGGAATAGAGGTTACTCAAAAGGCAGAGGATAGATTTTGGGGAAGGATCAATACCAAACTGCCAGCAGACTTCTTCGCCTTTCAAGTTTCATTCGACAAGTTTTCCGCAAGCCAAAACCCAAACGATGCTGTCCGTGAACACATCGTTGAGCCGATAAATGATTACCTGAGATCGCTGAGACCGAGCAAAGATAGAAACGATGACTGAAATAGCAGTCGAACTCCATCCCGCTCAAGTCGAAGACAAAAGCATCCTGCGTAACCTGATGGAACTCTACGCCTACGACTTCTCGGAGTACGACGGCGCGGACGTGGACGCGCACGGGCTTTATGGCTATCACCGCCTTGACCATTACTGGACAGAGGACGGCCGCTCGCCGTTCCTCGTCCGCGTGTTCGGGAAATGGGCGGGATTGGCATTGGTGCGGGAGGTGACGCTGCCGGATGGCCGTCCGGCGCACAGCATCGCCGAGTTCTTTATAATGCGCAAGTACCGGCAACAGGGCGTGGGACGGATCGTTGCCCAACGCCTTTTCGATATGTTCCCCGGTGCGTGGGAAATCGGCCAGTTGGCGTCGAACGTGCCAGCGCAAGCCTTCTGGCGCGCGGTGATCGCCGATTACACCGGTGGCTGTTTTGAGGAAGTGCAGCGTCCCGACTGGGATGGCCCAATGCAAGTCTTCGACACAACAGACAAACGGTCTGAGGGGGCCAGAGATGCTTCCGCGTGATTGTGTGCTTCTGCCTCTGACCGATGGTGCATTGATCGTCTCCCGCGACCACGCGACGTTTTGCTGCATCCCACCGGGTGAGGTAGACACCGCGCGCGCTGTCATCGCGGGCGACATTGCCGTGGAGGCGCTCTCACCGCCGCTGCGCGCCAACCTGGAACGCCACGGCTTCTTCGGCTCACCACGCCCGTCCCGACGCGACACGCCAAGCGTACAGTTGCAACTCACCAACGCCTGCAACCTCGCATGCGCCTACTGCTGCACCAACTCCGGCGGCCCACGCGCGGCTGAAGCAAGTTACGAGCAAATGCTGGACGTGGTACGCCAGATTCCAGCGACCCTCGGTCCAAAGACGGCAGTGGCTTTACTTGGCGGTGAGCCACTCTTGGTTCCATGGGCGCTCAATCTGGCCGATGACATCGTGCAGTTGGGACTGCCTTTGACGATTTTCACCAACGGCATCCTGTTGAACGACAATGCACTTGCAGCACGGACAGCACAGCTAGTGCAGGATGGCGTACTGGTGCGCGTCAGCCTCGGCGGCCCGAATCGGGCGACGTGCGATACGATTTCCGGCGCGCGACGGTTCGAGGCGGCGCTGCGTGGCATCCATAATCTAGCCATGCATGGTGGTCAGGCCACTGTGGATTTGATGTTCATGCCGCAGCACGTCGATGCGATTGCGAGCGAACTGGCGCAACTCCGGCGACGATTGCCACCGCACACGCCGCTCACGTTCGGCGTACTGTACATGAGCGGTCGTGAAACCGGCGCACACCTGTTCCCCGGACGGGCAGCCCTGGACGACGCGCTGGATCAGGTAGCGTTCGAAGCAGGTGAGGCGATCCCCGTCGCAGAAATCGCCCCGGTGACCCATCGCCGCGAAGGCTGCGGCTGCGCGCTGGGCCAACACGTGCACGTCCGCAGCGACGGCGCGCTCTTCAACTGCTTCAAAATGGAAGAGCAGGTGGGTCAGCTCGACGCGGACGGCTTCGCGGCAGCAGCGCAATCCATCCGGGAGCATCCGCACCGCGTCGGCGATCTGCCGACCTGCGCTACGTGCCCACTCGCCACGCTCTGCGGCGGTGGATGCCGCTCTGAAAATCTGCTGTATACTGGAGATGCTGACGTCCCACCCTGCGGACCCTGGCGCGTGCGCGTCCTCAGCGAACTGTTGGCCGAAGGCCGCATCACCGCCGTGGAGTGGTCAGTCGCCTTTCTGCTTCACGAAGCGCGTCGTCGCGGCATTGAGACGCCCGACCTGCGTCCGCAGCATCCTTCGCGGCATCTGGTGGATGTGTAGGGGAAGGTAGACGGTAGACGGGTGAAAGATTTCAATGAGGTGAAGTATGCCAAAGCCATTAGCCATTTGTATCGAAGACTTGAACGCGCCATCGAAGGCGTCGAAATATTTGCAATGCGTGGCGTTACCGGGCCGCCAGCCGGGATTGCGGTTGGACGAGGCTGGGCACGCGCTCTGGTTCAGCGAGAAAGCAGTCGCCTGTGAGCTATGGGTTTCGGCGGACAACCGGCTGATCCTGTATCGCCCAGATGGCGCGCTGCCGGTACAGGTGCGGCGCGCCGGACGCAGCCTGGACGTCCCTTTTAACAAGCCCGTTATTCTCCTGGACAAGGATGAAGTGGATATTGGCGCGCGTCACCTACGCATCCACATCCATGGCGAAGCGGCTGCCGTTGCCGCCCCCACTCCGCTGGTAGTAAAACCCAGCCCCTTCGATCGCCTGGCGCAGACCGCAGCGGCCGCCGCCGTCATCGGGACGCTGACAACCGGCTGCATCGAAGTCCGCGAGACACCGCCTGTCGTGATGCCAGTCACGGAGACGCCAACATCGACCATCGAAATCCGTGAGACGCCGCCAGCACCGGAAAGGCCCACGGACACGCCAATTATCGAAGAGCCGACCGTCGAGGTTCCTACAGTGACGCCCACCATCGAAGTCCGCGACTTTCCGCCAACGGCAACAGCGCCACCCATCACGCCGGCGGCAGTAGGCTCGGTCGCTTGGGCGCTACAAGGTCCATGGACGGTGACACAAACCTATACGGTGGATGGGCAAACGGTGCAATTCAGCGGCACGCTGACGTTGATGAATAGCGCATACTCGTTTACGTCCCGGACCGAAGGAACGCGCCCGGCGGTGGAAGGGACACTCAATTTTCTATTCGACAATCCCTGGGGAGGAATAGGTATCAGCTACGTGGAAGGCATGACCTCGGCATCGCCGCTGGCCTACTTTGCGCCGGGCGACGTGCTGGCAACCTGCACATTCTATGCCGGGTCCACCGTAGGCGGTGAATTTCAGATCGTTTTTGGCGAATCCGGCGAGCTGTATTTTGCGCCCTTCTCCGGCGCGTCAGAAGACTGGCACATCACAAATCAACTGCCAAAATGAAACCTACCAGACTTCCAACAATTTAAGGAAGCCACAAACAATGCCAAACTATCGACAAAGACGGAATAAAGCTTTTTCACGGCGAGATTTTCTGAAGATCGCGGCGGTTGGCCTGCTGGCAGGATGCACGCCGACACAAACGCCCCCCATGATGCTTGACGAGGAGGGCACCGCAATGGCAGCGGAGGCAAAAGCGAATGCACCTACAGATACAGCGACACCCGCGCCAACGAATACACCAATGCTCGCTCCCACTCGCACCCCCACGGCGATGTTCACACCGTTGCCGACTGTGACCGTGCGCAAGTCGAACATCATCACGATGTATCCTGCGAAGCCGAGTACCGTCGTCCACACCCACCACGCCGGCGTGTGGAGCGGGGGTGAACTCGTCCCCAACGCCATCCGGCAGATGCTCGACGCCTCCGTCACCCGGCTCACCGGGCTGAACGACGCCCGCGAGGCGTGGCGCGCGCTCTTCGATCCCGGCGAGCGCATCGCCATCAAGGTCAATGCCTTCCGCAACAGCATCATTTTTACGCACGTTCCGCTGGTGACCGCCGTGACGGATTCTTTGCAAGAAGCGGGAATTCCGGCGGAAAACATCGTCATCTACGATTACTACACGTCCGAACTCGAAGAAGCCGGGTTTACCGTCAATCCGGACGGTCCCGGCGTGCGCTGCGTCGGCACGGACAAAGACTACAGCGACGGTTTCGAAATCGTCGGCAGTAAGATTCAGTTGAGCAATGTGCTGCTGAGCTGTGACGCGCTCATCAATATGCCGGTGCTCAAATCACACATGCTCGCGGGAATGTCATACGCGCTGAAGAACCACTACGGCACGTTGAGCCACCCCGATAGCTTCCACGGCGGAAACAGACTCAATATGGAACTGCCGGAACTGAACGCGCTCTCCCCCATCAAAGATCGCACGCGCCTGATCATCGGTGATGCGCTTGCCGCCTGCCTGCGCTACAGTAACTCGTGGCCGTATTGGGAAGCGGACTACACCGGCGATTCGATCATGATGAGCTTCGCCCCGGTGGCGCACGACGCAGTAGGTCTCAAGCTGTTCACCGATCTACTGGAGGCGGATGGCGGCAATCCCGCCTCGGCCATCGGCATGGCGACGCCCTGGCTGGAGAACGGAACAAAAATCGGTTTGGGCGCGCACAACTTCGACGATATTGACCTCGCCGAGATTCAACTGTAGAGAAAATGGTAAAAATTAAACTACTGAGTCTCCTGTGGGTCATCCTGTTTGCAGCCAGTTGTGGGCAGCAAAAGACAGTACCTCCCGTCTCTGTTTCACTACGCGATGTTTTTCCCAGCAACAACGCAATCCCCGGTTGGACACGCGACGGCAACACCGAAACGTACAACAACGACACCCTCTTCAACCTGGTGGACGGGCAAGCCGACGCCTTCTTCGCCTACAACTTCGAGCAAGTCGCCGTGCAGAACTACGCGGGCGAAAATACCGTGCTGCGCATCGAAATCTGGCAACTGGCGACGCCCGTCGACGCTTACGGCCTCTTCACACGCAACCGCTCCGGCGAACCGGCGGACGTCGGCAACGAGGGCGACACAGATCCCGGCCGGCGGCTGGCTTTCTGGCAGGATCGTTACTATGTCCAGGTGCGGGGACGACAGGCGCTTGAGGATGCCACACTGCACACCTTCGCGGAGGCTGTCGCTGCGGCGCTGCCCTCCGGCGGCGAGACACCTGCACTGATGAATAAACTGCCCCCCGACGGCCTGCTCCCACGCGACGCCATCTTCTTCCGCCAGGAAATCTCCATCCAGGACGAAATCTGGCTCGGCGGCGAGAACATCCTGGGCCTCACCGCGGACACTGAAGGCGTCCTGGCGCATTACACGCTAAACGGTGCGCCGGCGCTGCTGCTCTTGGTGAAATACCCCGATGCCGACGCCGCATCCGCAGGCTTAGCCGCCCTGACTACCGCCCAGGTGGACGGTCTGCTCGCCGCCGACGCTAACAACGCGCGACTCGCCGCCGTCTTCGGCGACGCCGATCCGTCCGCTGCCGCCGCTCTTCTGGCTGCCGCGCTCAAATAGAGTCAGCAGATTGAGCAGATCAAGCAGATTTCGTTAAGGCTTCGAGCTTTGGACTAACGACTAAAAACGAGGTGCCGACATGAAAATCATGATGATCGCTTCCGAATGTGTGCCATTCGCCAAAACCGGCGGGCTGGCCGACGTGGTGGGGGCACTGCCCATTGCCCTGCGTGCGCTCGGTCACGAGGTCATTGTGGTGATGCCCAAATACGGCAGTATCAACACCGCCAAATATCAGATTGCGCCCTTCTTCAACCAGATGTGCGTGTGGATGGGCAACGCCGAGGAATGGTGCGCCGTCCACAAAACGACAATGGACGGCGTGCCAGTGTACTTCATCGAAGCGGACAAATACTTCGCCCGTTCCGGCCTCTACCACGACGACGCCTTCAACGACTATGGCGACAATCCGCGCCGCTTCGCCTTCCTCACGCGCGCGGCCCTGCAACTGGCCCACGATATGGGCTTCGACGCGGACATCGTCCACGCCCACGACTGGCAGACGGCGCTGGCGGCGGCCTATCTCAAGGTGTGGCACTGGAACGATCCCATCCTCGGCAAAGCCGCGAGTGTCCTCACCATCCATAATGTCGGCTACCAGGGCAAGTACGGCGCCGAACACTACGACTACATCGGCCTGCAATGGAGCAACTTCACACCGGACAAACTAGAGGATCACGGAAGCGTCAACTTCCTCAAGGGCGGCATCCAGTACGCGGACCTTGTCACCACCGTCAGTCCGACCTACGCCGGCGAGACGCGCACGCCGGAATACGCGCACGGCATGGCGCCCTACCTCAACGACAAGGGCGCGGACTACATCGGCATCCTCAACGGCGTTGACTACGCGCAATGGGACCCCGCCACGGATAAGCTCATCCCCGCCCGCTATTCCGCCGCCGATCTAAGCGGCAAAGCGGTGTGCAAACTGGAACTACAGAAACGTTTTCTGTTGGATATTGATCCGGCGATTCCCATCGTCGGCGTCGTGAGCCGCTTTGCGGATCAGAAGGGACTGGATTTGCTGGCAAGCGCCATCGAAGCCATCGTCAACACGATGAAAGTGCAGTTCGTCATCCTGGGATCGGGCGACAAAGGGCTGGAAGCCTTCTACGGCGGATTGCCCGCGCGCTACGGGGGGCGCATCGGCAGTTACATCGGCTACGACAACGCGCTGGCGCACTGGATCGAGGCTGGATCGGATTTCTTCATCATGCCGTCGCGCTACGAGCCGTGCGGCCTCAATCAGATCTACTCGCTCAAGTACGGCACGCTGCCCATCGTGCGCAACACCGGCGGCCTAGCGGACACCGTCGAGCAGTACGACGAATCCACCGGCGCAGGCACCGGCTTCAAATTCTGGGAACCGAGCGCCCACGCCGTCTACTACGCCGTCGGTTGGGCGGTCAGCACCTACTACGACCGCAAACCCCACGTGGCGAAGATGATCCAGAAGGCCATGGCGCAGAACTTCTCGTGGGAGGAGAGCGCAAGGGCGTATGTTACCGCATATGAGCGGGCGATCAGGAACAGACAATCGGGCTAACTTGTGATATACTTGAGGTAACAAGCACATAAACGGAGAAAGATCAGGGAGGTATTAAATGACCCAGGCGCTAACGGCCAATACGATTACCATTGAAAGGAATGAGTTGTCATCCCTGCTGCGCGAAGTCGTGCGCGAAGTGGTCCGTGAAGAACTTCACCGTTTTGCTGCCCAAGAAACGGAATGGGAGATAGAGGAAGGTTCCATCCTGTGGGAAGACCTGACAGCCTTGCAAGCTGACTGTCGCGCCGGAACCCTGAAACTGCTCTCCCATGCCGAGGTTTTTGGGAAATGAGCTTTCAAGGCGTCTACACGGCACGCTTCGAGAAACGATATGGGATGTTCCAAAGTATTCAGCCACGGATCGAAAAAGTCGTTGAGCAAATTCTGGCAAATCCGTACGAACGTACCGAGCGACTATCGCATAAAAGCGGTTTCAACCTCAAAGGGTGCAGAAGTGCACGCATCGGGCGTAATTTCCGCATCATTTTTGCGATATGCGCCGAATGTCGCCAAGAGCCAGCATGTGAGTACTGTTTCTGTGAAGGTCTGACAGACAATACTGTCGTTTTTCTCACAGTCGGGCCGCACGCACAGGCTTACGTTATGCACTAAAGTTTTTCGTCCAGGACACCTTTAGCAACTAACACCCTTACAAACGCATTATGCGGAAACAACCCACACACCTGAAAAAAGCGTAGCAGAACCCGCATTACACCCCCAACAATGGAAATGACCACAGGACCATCCGACTAACGACTACCAGCCTATTGAAAGAGAACTAATGCCCACAACACCCAACAACCAGACAACAAACACGAATAACCAGCACCGAAAAATGGACCGTCGAACGTTTTTACGCGTCGCAGGGCTGGCGATCACCGGCATAGTGGTGACGGCGTGCGGATCAACACCTACCGTAGCGCCGGAACCGACTTCGACAACTGAGCCAACCAAGGTTCCAGCGACACCAACTCCAGAAGCGACGGCAACACCGGTAGCAACGGAAACACCGACTGCAACTGCGCCCCCTGAACCGACACCCTTTGGAGAAGGAATGACTGGAAAACTCATTGCGGGAGGGGCAGCACCTGATACAGAAGCCGAAATGCTGAATATAGCCCTTGAGCAAGCAAATGTCCGACTAGCATTTAGCAAAGATATAGAGCCGGTTTTTGTCGTAAGGCATAACAGGCAATTTTTGGAGATATTTCCGGATCTGCAATTGGAGATTATAGACAGGATAACCGGTGAGTCGATTGATGCTGCGGAAGGCGTCAGAATATTCTTTGACGCTGCTGGGAATCCAATATTGACGGTCGCTCATAGAGAGATGATAGAACCGAGAACTGGTCAAGAAGTTAGCGCAGAGGCAATATATGATCCCACAAATTTGGAGAGCAGAGAGTTGGTACTCGCTTATTCTGGGACATATAGAGGACCAGGCGGAGAACAGGTTAATGGGATATGGATTGTGCTCAGAACAGAAAATACAAATTGGCCTGATCCTAGCCAATTCGAGCCAGAATTTGTACCAGTTAACGAGAATCGGGAATATTCATCCAATTCAGAGGCGTTTGATGCTATGATAAATCCAGAACCCTTATTTGAGAATGAGGGAACAAGATTACAGATATGGACTACTCTTGCCTGGAATCAAGTGAAGGATGAAGAAGGGAATAGATTATCAACCAAAATAGAGTTAGCAGAAGATTACCCAGTAGATCGGCTTGAAGCGGTGATAGATGCATTAATAACGGCAAGGGGAGATAATCTATATAAGGTTATTGACTTGGAAACTGGGGGGTTGGTTGATCATACTTTTGGAGCAGAGGATGACATTAACGTGGTAGTAGATGTATCAGGACCGGAAGATATGGATAGATATTTGCAGTTACCAAATGGAGAGATAAGGAGAGGAAATTTCTTGCTTTCAGGACTATCAGGAGGAGATCAGATGTTGGCTCTGTATCTCGATTCTGAGGGTAAATTATACTTTTACTACAAGACGCCATATGAGTTTATACAACAATCAACTTTACCACTAAGAAGGAAATATGTTATAGAATTAGGACAGGGTCCAATTTTTTTCTACAGTAGCAAAATTAGCTAGAGAGCAACTCCTCGAGCCCCGCTAGATACAACTCAGGATCACGGCGGAAACGGCGCTGGAGCACGCGGCTGTGCCGATGCTTATCCAGCTCACCCCGCAGTGCCA
>Ga0209723_1000838_pt1 | contig 53254 bp, 45 predicted proteins | sample BiotimSIPDNA_2_FD_185750 | JGI IMG/M metagenome (GOLD analysis project Ga0209723, IMG submission 185750) | Anaerobic biogas reactor microbial communites from Washington, USA - Biogas_R2 time_0 SIP DNA (SPAdes) (version 2) | ecosystem: Engineered > Bioreactor > Anaerobic > Unclassified | place... | reverse complement strand
GTCCTTTCTGATCAAATGGCCGAAATCGTACAGGCAAATTCAAATCGTTTGTAGTTGTTTTTTTGTTCAACATATTGTAAATTATGAAGTTACAAGAAAATCAAAATTCAATAACCGGACAGTAGTGATATTTGTTAAAATCTACTCTCAGAGTATCCTTTTTGCTTTCACCCGTTGGGTTCTCCAGTTTCAGATGGTATTAAATGGCTTTTGAGTAGTCTCCATAAGCTTTATACTGCCATTTTCCAGTTTATAAGTAACGCACTATCCGGGAAATCCGATTTTAAGATCATGTATGAATTATCGCCCGATTTGCGTGAAAGCAGGCTTGACCTCAGCCGAGCGGCTGAGATGGCTGAAATGCTTGAAACCGAACAGGCAAAGTCCATCTCGCAGAGATAATGAAGAAGCCGCCCAATAAGGCCGACATCGATTAAGCGGGTACAGTTATGAAACGATGTAAGCCGTATATGCGGGATATCCAAGCATTCGTCTGTTAGTTGGTTTGGCTGCTTTCGTAAAAGGTCAGGGATACTCCGCCGGCGCCCATGCCGGGATTGGAGCTTAGGTATTTGCCGTCGTTGAGCCATGCGTATTTACCGTCGATTTTGGCTTCAAAGGTCGGTACGAGTCCGCCAAAGGAACCGGTATTGCGAACGACGATCACCTCACCGTCATCGGTCTGCCAGAGATACCGTGCGTCAATTGTCGGGGCTGCGGAGAAGTTTTGGTAGTCCGCTCCGCCAAACAGGACTTTTCCGGCAATTTTTCCCGACAGGGTGCCGCCTGTGATCGGGATGATATTGCGATTGCCTCTCTTGCTCGCTCCGACGGAGGTGCTGGCGCCCAGCGCGACATTCTCCACGATAAGCTGCGGCCCCTGTCTTTCGGATGCATCGGTCCGGCGATAATCCCAGGGCTGGGCAGGCGTGTCTTTCGGCTTGGCCATTTTAACGGCATCGGCAACGTCAATTCCGGCGGCGGCTTCGGAGACCTCATAGACGGTCAGGGTGAGTGTTTTGGCTTCAAGGTCTAAGGTGCGTCTTGCGACATAGCTGCCGGAGTTGAGCCAGTTGAACGGGCTTGCGTTCGGGGCTTCAAAATCCATCACAACCCGCACATCGGACTGACTTGTGCCGGTTCCGGCGTTTCGCATAAAGATATAACTTCCGTCGTTCGTCCGGAAAACCATTACCTGCTCGATCTCGACAACCCCATTGGACAGCGTCAGTTGTAAATCGAGCGCGCCGGGCGAAACCTGGCCCTGAATTTTTTCGCCGGATACGGTGCCGCCTGCAACGACAAATGCCATGCGCCGGCCGTATTGCGTCTTGCCGACATCATAACTATCTCTCAGATTCATTTTGGCCTCAAGCACCGCAACGCCCTTTTCAGGCACAGGAATCCCGCCGGGCATACCACACGCCCAGGACGCATCGGGGATGATCGCCTTTTGTGCTGCGTCGGGCTGGCCCTGGTCCCCATATCCCAGCAGTGTCAGCATTTTTTCGCCGTATCGCTTGCCCAGTTCCCTGTAGCCGGCCGGGTTGAAATGCAGACGGTCCGGCTGAGCCTGGCACCCCGTTGAGGAGACAGCATGTGCAGTGGGAATGGTTTCGGGTAATGCGGCGATAATCGGATTCATACTGGCGCAGGCGCCGCCCTGATCGGCCGGCACAAGTTCACCGGCCAGCAGCGGTACGTCTTCGGCCTTCAGTCCCAGGTCCTTGAGCAGGTTGTCGTAGACGCCTTTGACTTTGGCGGGCCACTGTCGGTCGCCGGTGTTGGATTCACCCTGGTGCAGCAGGATACCTTTGATGACGCCGTCCTTTTGGGCTGTCCGGGCCATATCGACGAGATATTGATAGGGATTTCCGCCGTATGTCGTGATGATCGTCTTCATCCAAGGGGCCGCCGTTGAGGCGTAGGACTGAAAGGTATCTTTCTCGAACAGTTCGATTTTGCAGCCGGCCACCGAAACGTTGACCACACCGACTTTGATATTCTCCGGAAGCTTTGCGACCAGCGTTCTGCCGAAGTAGTCAGCCGGGCTGATGCCGGAATTGCCCCGGCATAACGGAGGCGTCGCGGTGTACCAGTTGCCCTTGGTTCTTCCCATGGCCGGGTTGTCAACAGCCGCAAGAACCCGAAATCGCTCGTCCACTCCCGTTTTGTCCTGGTCTGCAATACCCGGATAGCCTTCCATATTGGATTGTCCAAAACACAGATAAATATGGAAATTCGGATCCCGTTCGGCCGCACTGATTGCAGTTAGCGAGAGCACAAGTACAAGAATGCATAACCCCAGCTTCATTTTCATGATATTGGCCTCCCGATTTAGTGTGAATGTATATGTTTTCAGTAAAGAGCTTCTATAACCGGCTGGACGAAAATCGCACCACCGTGTGTCTGTATAGCCGAGACTGTATTGTTTGTCAATAGTGATTTTTTGCCCTTTTTTTGCGTTTTTTTGGCGGGTTTTGCGGATCGGGCGACCTGCTGCCTTTGATGCTTTTTCAAGAGAATTATCTTTGGCCACGGGTGTATTCACAGCCCTATCAAGTTCGGGCTGAAGCATTTGGGGATGCCGGGGTATGAAGGTGTGCTGTCGGACGCACAGATCAATCAGCTTACGACATTTCTTCTTCTGGAGGCCGAGCGGAGCGCGGAGGTAATGCGTCCGGCCGTAAACCGGATTTGGCTTTACAGGCATTTTTAATCGCTTATAATCTCTTTGATCATACGTGTCGGGATTTGGCAGGGCAATGCGGGTGTTACAGCGTTTAAAAATGCGATGGCTGCCGCTGGCGGCGGTGTGGGCGGCGATTGCCGCGGGGGGGTGCAATGCGCCGCGCGAACATCTGGCGGCATTTAATCGACAGTTTGAGACCGGTCAGTGGGCCAGTGCGTCCTCATTTGCCCATAGGATAATCAACAAAAGCGAGACCCCCAAAGGAGACGATTTGCTGTGGGCGCTGCAACTGGGGGCGACCGAACGGATGCAGGGGCGATACGCCGAGAGCACGGCGTGGTTTGACAAAGCCGAAGAGATGATGCAATACTATGCGACCGATCCGGCGGCGATCGCTCGTTCGGTTGCGGCGGCCGTGGTGAATGACAATGTTATCCCTTATACCGGAAGCATTTACGACGGGATCATGGTCAATACCTACAAGGCGCTGAATTATATGTGTGAGGAAAACGCGGAATTGGCTCGCGTGGAATTCAACCGCGCGATGGATCGCCAGCGAAGGGCCAAGGAAGACTTTGCCAAACAGATTCAGGCGGTGCGGGACGAACTGGACAAAAACCAGCACAGTACCCTGGCTCGCCGCAGCACTGAAAACGCCGATTTGCGGTCGCGGTTGGAGCAGAAGTATTCGAGTTTGTACAGCTTTGAGGCGTATTCGGACTTTATCAGTCCGTTTTCCACTTATCTGGCCGGAGTTTTTTTTGCGGCAACAGACGACTACGCCAAGGCGTCTGACTTGTTGAAAGAAAGTGCCGGAATGCTGCCGGACAATCACGCCGTCCTCGAGGATTTTGCGGAAGTTGAGCAGGCGCTCAATACCGGCTTGTCCCTTCCGCCGACGGTGTGGGTGTTTTTTGAGAACGGGCTTGGACCGGTCAAGGAGGAGGTTCGGCTCGATCTGCCGTTGTTTGTTGTGACGAACAATGTGCGGTATTTCGGGATTGCGCTGCCGATGCTGGTGTTTCGGCCCGCCGCGACGGCCTATTTGGACCTCCGGGCGCAAGGGCAGTCGTATCAGACCGAGCCTGTGGCGGATATGGATCGGATCATTCAGACGGAATTCAAGAACGAATTTGACGGGATCGTGCTGCGGGCGGTGTTGTCAGCCACCGCCAAGGCGGCGGCACAATATTCCCTTGAGCGCAACAAATCCGAGGCTGCGGCCATTCTGATGGCGCTGTACAGTTACGCGACGACGGCCGCCGATGTGCGCATCTGGTCTGCCCTGCCGAAAAACGTTCAGGCGGCCCGCCTGCCTCGACCCGCCGACGGCCGGCTCATCCTGGCCGCCGGGCAGACGCCGATGACGGTACAACTTCCTGATTGCAGGCATGCGATCGTGTATGTTAAAATGGTGTCGTCGGTAACGAATCCGACGATCGAACTGATAACGTTTTGAGCGATAAGGAGAAGTCCTATGAAAACAGCGGCATTATGTGTTCTTGCGGCGATGGGGTGGGTGTTGTGCGGGTGCGGCAATCCGTCATCCGATCCGCGTGTAAATGTGGCCGATCAAGTCGGCAGCGATTCGCCCGGCAGCAACATCATCCTGCGGCCTGTGGGGCAGGCGTTCAGTGCCTTGCTCGGAGAAGGCATCGAGGTCAACGAGACCACCCTCCGGACGACCGCACAGGGGTATAAGGAAATTCAAATCCGCGGGTATAACCGCGCCCACAACATTCGGCGGTTCGATTATATGGTCGAATGGCTGGATGCCGAAGGGGTGGTGATCCCGTCGACGACGGCGGTCTGGCAGCCCAAGTCGGTCCAGCCCAAGTCCGTCTTCACCATTCGTTCGGTTGCGCCGCGTAAAGACGCAATCGATTTTCGTATGAACACACGAAGTCAACCCTGAGCGGATTGACGCGTTATTTTCAAAACCAGACGATCTGAAAGGAATACTGAGATGAAAAGCGTATGGATAATCGCAGCGGTGGTATCGGTTGTGCTGTGCGGCTGTCAGCAGCAGACGCGGAATATTGATATGGTCAACGATACGGGCAAGGCGGTGATGGCGCTGGACTACCGGGATTTTGACCAGGCGGCGACGGCGATGGTCGAATCGCTGATTCAGTCGGGCGTTCTGAGCAAGCCCGGCGGCGGGCGGTATGTGGTGGCGACGGGGCGTATCGTCAACGATACGATGCAGCGGATCGACACCGACCAGTTGATGGCCAAGATCGAACAGGAGATTATGAACAGCGGCCAGGTGGTGATGACGTCGGCGGTCGGAGGTCGGGGCGCGACCGATATAATGATCGATGAGATGCGTTATATCCGCGACTCCGCGGGGGCCGGGGAGTTCGCCGGCGAAACACTGCCCCAGGCCGGCCAGCTTATTGCGCCGGAACTGAGCATTTCCGGGAAAATCATTCAGCGAAATATCCGGTATGATCAAAACACCGAGCAAGTCGAATACTATTTTCAGCTTCAACTGAGCGAAATCGCCCGCGGTCTGCGCTACTGGCAGGAAGAGACACTCATCGGCAAGCGCGGCGACCGGCGAGCCGTCTCGTGGTGACATCGAAGCAGTTGACATTCTGGATGCAGTTTCGTCCTGTAAAAGGTTGTTTGCACGGTTTGAATAACCGGGTATAATGAGGGATTAAGCGGCACGATAAACCAGAGAGTGTACATCGAGATAATAGATATGAAAATGCTGACCTATACTGTTTGGCTGGTGACAGGGGTATTGTTTGCTATGGCTGTGCCGGTGCAGGCCGAGTTGTTACGGCTGGATCCGCAGGGCGATTGGCATCCGGCGACGGATGTCCCGGAAGCGATGCATCCAGGGCTGGCGCAGGTTCACGCGGCGATGGCGTCCGCCGACAGCGGCGACGTGGTCAAGGCGCTGGAAGCGATCCAACGTGACTACCCCGAACTGGCCGGGGGCGATTTGGACGCCTTTCTGGCCGCCGAACGCATCTACGCCCGCAAAAACCTCGGCAAGGCGGGCAAGCTGTACAAGGAGTTTCTGGACAAATGGCCCGACAGCCTCTATCAGCCGGCGGCGATGGAGCGGTATTTTTCCATCGGGGCGGCGTTTTTGCAGGGCCAAAAGCGGGAGTTTTTGGGCTTTTTGAGACTGCCGGCGTTTGACGACGGGCTGACGATCATGCGGACGATTTCCGACAAGGCGGGCAATGCGCCCATCGCACTGCGGGCCTTGCAGGTGACGGCTGAGAATCAGGAACGTCGCAGTAAGTATATCGACGCCTATCATACCTGGGCCGAAATTTCCGTGCGCTGGCCGACGGGGGCCGAAGGTCGCGACGCTCTGCTGCGGATGGGCCGGGTGCTGCACGCCTCGTATGACGGGCCGGATTATGATGTGACGGTGCTCCACAGCGCGCAAAGCTACTTCGAGGATTACATCCTTCGGTATCCCCAGATCGCCGAGGAACTGAATCTGGCCGCTACGCTCGATCAGATTACCGAACAACTGGCGCATAAACATTATGAAGTGGGTTTGTATTACGAACGCGCCGGCAACACGGAGATCGCTGACAAGTACTACCGCGACGTAATATCGCGATGGCCCCACACCAGCGCCGCGCAGATGGCCGCGCTGCGACTGGCGACTGACGCCGACCCGGCGATTGCGAAAACGTTCCGCCGACAAATCTTCAATGCGAGCACCGGATTTCTGGACAGTTGGTTCGGGGTCGGGATGATTTTCGACGGCGACACAGAAGCGGTCGAGCAGTAACACGAACCCTCAAAAGGATTTTTGAAGATGAAATTGATTTATGCGATGGCGGGAGTCGTCCTCTCCGTCCTGATGATCGGTTGCGGACAGGGCGGTTTTGCGGGCTATCAGAACGAGTGGCTGCATCCGCAGGATATGTCCAGCGTCTATGTCGAGATGTTCGACGCGGGCGGGTTTCGGCGCGGCCATGAATTCAAGCTGACCGAGGCCGTCTGTAAACGGATCGAGGCCCAGACGCCGTACAAGATTGTCACCGACCGCTCGCTGGCCGATTCGATCCTGAGCGGCACCGTGACCACCGGATCGGGCGTCATCGCCGGCGACCGCCACACCGGCCGACCGCTGGAACAGGAAGCACTGGTGGAGGTCCGCGTGACGTGGAAAAACCTCAAGACCGGGCACATCCTGCTGGACAACGAGACCGTCTATGCCTCGGCAAGCTTTTCCGAGCAGATGGGGCAGACGTTTGACTCTTCCGCGGATGCCGCACTGAACAAAGCGGCCCACCGCGTGGTAGAACTGATGGAACGGCCATGGCAATAACAAATAAAAAGTAAACGATAAAAAAGAAAAGATAATAATGACGGATTCGGCGTTTGGCCGAAGCTGTTTCGATCAAGCAAGCAATTTTATAGGATATAATGGCAAAACAGCAACTACCTCCCACACGTAAACCTGGTGCGCCGCTGCCCGGCGGACCCGGCTCCCTTTACAATCGCGGTCCGTTCACCTGGCTGATGATCGGCCTGGTCATTATGATGCTTTTTATGACCCTCAGCCAGATGCGGCGGACGGCGGAACTGACGTTTTCCGAATTTGAAACGTATGTGGAAAAGGGATATGTCAAAAAAGTCATCTGGAATGAATCCGGTCGAGAGATCACCGGCGAGTTTTTGGACCAGAGCCTCGACCAATTGCCGCCGGGAACGCCCACTACATTTCGCGCCAATTACAGCCCGGATCTGCTTCGGGACAATTATAATGACTGGCTGAAGGAAAATGGCGTTGAAGACATCAAGGTGGATCGCGACAGTCCGTGGCTGCCGTTTCTATTTCAGTTGATTCCGTTTATGCTGCTAATCGGGCTGATTTACTTTTTCTTCTTGCGCGGGATGCGCAGCGGCGGCGGGATGCTGATGAATTTCGGGCGGAGCAAGCACCGCATGCGCGGCAAGGATACCAAGATTACGTTTGAAGACGTCGCCGGCATTGAAGAGTCCAAGGACGAAGTGACGGAGATTATCGAGTTTCTCAAGAACCCCAAAAAGTTCAAAAAGATCGGCGGGCGGATCCCGCGCGGCGTGCTGCTGGCCGGCCCTCCCGGCTGCGGCAAGACGCTTTTGGCCAAGGCCATCGCCGGCGAGGCGGAAGTGCCTTTCTTTACGATTGCCGGCAGCGACTTTGTGGAGATGTTCGTCGGCGTCGGCGCCAGCCGCGTGCGCGACCTGTTCAAGCAGGCCAAAGAAAACTCGCCGTGCATCATCTTTCTGGACGAGATCGACGCCATCGGCAAGAAACGCGGCCCCGGCTTTGTCAGCGGCGGCCACGACGAGCGCGAACAGACGCTCAACGCCATCCTGGTGGAAATGGACGGCTTTGACACCAACGACCAGGTCATCGTCATCGCGGCCACCAACCGCGGCGACATCCTGGACCCGGCCCTGACTCGCCCGGGGCGGTTCGACCGGCAGGTCGTCGTGCCGCTGCCGGATTTGAAGGGACGGACCATGATCCTTCAGATTCACGCCCGCAAGATCAAGTACGACCCCATGGTGGACTTCGAGCGGCTGGCCCGCGGCACACCGATGTTCAGCGGGGCCGAATTGGAGGCCCTCATCAACGAAGCGGCGATCAGCGCCAGTATGCAGAACAAAGACTTTGTCGAGATGAGCGACTTTGAGGAAGCCCGCGACAAGGTGCGCTGGGGCCGCGCCAAACGCAGCCGGGTCGTGGACGAGCAGGACAAACGGCTGGCAGCCTATCATGAGGCCGGGCACGCGCTGGTGCAGGCGATCATCAAGGATGCCGACCCGCTGCACAAGGTCAGCATCATCCCGCGCGGCCCGATGGGCGGCGCGACGTTTGCGCTGCCGGAAAAAGACCGCCTGTACTATTCGAAGAAGTTTTGCCTGGCGCAGCTTCAAATCTGCTTTGGCGGGCGCGTTGCCGAAGAATTGTTTTGCGACGATATCACCAGCGGGGCGCAGTCGGACATCAAGCAGGCGACGATGCTGGCCCGCGGGATGATTATGGAATGGGGCATGGGCGATGAGATCGGGCCGATCAATTACTCGCCGGATATGAGCGGCGACGGATACTTCGGACATTTCGGGCCTGAGTATTCGCAGCGGACGGCCGAAATGATCGATACGGAAGTCAAGCAGCTCATCGACACGGCCTACGTGAAGGTCAAAGAGTTCATCGAGGCGCATCGCGAGCAGCTTGAAACGCTGGCACAGACGCTGATCAAATACGAGACACTCGACGCCGAGGAAGTTCGTATCATCATCGAGGGCGGACAGATCGACAAGCCCACGGTCGCCGACTTGCTGGCCGCCGAGCAGAACAAGCCGGTCAAAAAAAGTAAGCCGGGAAAAACAAACACGGATGAGACGCTCGACGACTCCCTCGGCACGATGGACGACGCTTCGGACAACAGCGACAATGACGCGTCTGATGAATCTGAAAAACAAGACTCAATCTAAATGCGTCACGGGGCAGCGGGCAGGCTCGCAGGTCTTCTGCAATGGCGTCGGGCGCGATGGTTTGACGGCGGAAAAAAATTAAAAAAAGGCCGGACGCTGTTTCATTGAGACACATATAAATATTTGCCTTATAGAAATTTACGGCGATTTTTCAGAATCCGAATAAATCGGAATTTTATGTTTGACTATCCCGTAGGAGACGGTATAATTATGTCAGCTTCGTGCCGCTCGCGTGAAGCAGCACACGTTATGAAGCTGGAAAAATGATCAGAAAGTCTCGAATGGCTTTCGTCATTGGTGATTCCGGTTTCGGGCCGGAAGCCGAAGAAAGGGGAACACTATGGGCATTTTCAAACGTCTCCACCGTATCACCCTCGGTCGGATCGAAGCTTTTTTGGACAGAGCGGAAGATCCGGAAAAAGTATTTCCTGTTCTTATTCAGGAAATGGAATCTCAACTCCAGGCCGCCACAGACGCCGAGGCCAAAGCCTTGGCCGCCCTGAAAGGGGCACAGCGGGATTTTCAGCGTCAACAGGACAAGGTCCAGCGGTTTGCGCAGGGTGCGGCATTGGCCCTCAAAAACGGCGATGAGGCCACCGCTCGCATGTCCGTCGAGGCGCAACTCGAAGCGGAAAAAATGCTTGCGATTTCCCAGCAGAACGTGGACATGGCCACAGACGCGCGCGATCACGCCACGGCGGCACGACGGAGAATTCAGCGTCAGCTTGAAGAACTGATGATGAAAAAGGACGATCTTCTGACTCGTGCCCGCGTGGCCAAAACGCAGCAAAAGATCCAGCGTACCGTCGGCGGCTCTGTCGGGTCGTCGGACAGCATTTTGGATGCGGTTGCCCGGCTGGAGTCCGGCATCGAAGAGGCCGAGGCCGAATTGGAGATTCAGGCCGATCTGACCGGCGAGTCGTATGCCGCGCCGTCGCTGGAACGGCGATTGGCGGAACTGGATCGCCAGTCCGAGATCGAAAAACGGCTCGATGCGATTCGACAGCAGGTCGCTAACGAATAAGAACCGACGGGCATTCTCCGTCGGATCGGATGTCGGTCTATAGATGAGAGGTCTGAATCGTGCGGGGTGACCGCGCATCAGGTCTCGACGGGGAGTTGCCGTCTTGTGCAAAGGAGATTGACGATGAGTATTTTTGATCGAATACGCCGTATCACCAAGTCCAATGTGAATTGGCTGCTGGATATGGCCGAGCCGGCCGAGCAGGAACTGGAAGCTCGCATCCGTGAACTGGAAGAAACCCTGATGGAAGGGCGTGAAAGCGCCGCCGCTTATGGCGCCACCTGCCGACGGCTTGCCAATGAACTCTCCCAGTTGAAGACGCGGGAAGCAGAGTGTCTGCAACGCGCCGAAGCCGCCATGAAGGCCGGGGATGAAAAAACGGCCCGTGCGGTTCTCCAGCAGAAGGTTCAGTTGTCCGAGCGCATCGCGCAAATGACGCCGGGCGCCGAAAAAGCCCAACACACGTTTGAGAAGCTCCGGGACAATCTGGTTGTGCTCCAACAGCAGTTAAAAGATGCCAAGCTCAAGCTTCAGGACCTGCGTACGCGCCTGAAGATTGCCGACGCCCAAAAGCAGTTTGATGCGCATTTGCAGAAATCCGTCTCGACGCATCCGGACGGTCTGGCGTTTGAGCGTCTGGAAGATCAGGTTGCTCAACGCGAGGCGGAGGTCGAAGTCCGCGCCGAGTTGCAGGCCGGGGCGATGAGCGATTACGAGCTGGACCGGCAGTCGCGCGACTTGCAGGTCGAGGCCGAATTGCAGGCGCTCAAAGATAAACTGGACGGCCGGTAGCGCAGAAAGGAGCCGATGCGATGATGGAATTGCTCTATGCGGCGTTTTTGCCGGGCAATCTGTTCTTTACAGTGCTCTTGCTGCTGGTGCTGCTCTATTGGCTTCTGGTGATACTGGGCGCAATGGATTTTAATTTTCTGGACATCACCTTTGACGGCGATGTGGACATGGATGTCGATGTGGACGCCGATGCGGATATGGAGTTTCACCCCGGCGGCATTATGCGGAGCATAATGGATTTTTTTTACATCGGCGAAGTGCCGATGATGGTCTTGGTCAGCCTGTTCGCGCTGTCGGCCTGGACGATTTCGGTATTGGCCAATTATTACCTTAATCCGAACGGATTGCTGATTCTGCTGCTGCCGATTCAGGCCGCCAATCTGCTGGTCAGCGGCGTCATCGTCAAGGTCGTCGGCGTGCCGCTGAAAGTGCTGTTTCGCTCGTTCGAGAAGGACGCCAACGCGCCGCGGCAGGTGGTCGGACGCATCTGTAAAATCGTCACCACCGAAGTATCCGGCAAGCGCATCGGCCAGGGCGAAATGAGCGGCAAAGGCGCCCCGATTCTGCTGAATGTCATTGCCGAAGGCGACCATGTGTTTCACAAAAATGACGAGGCGGTCGTGGTCGGGAAAGACCCCGAAACAAACGTGTATAAAATCGCACCTGTAGAAATCGATTAATGTTAAAGGAGATGATTATGTTGGCGATAGTAACCGAAGCATTGGGCGTGGTCTTGACCCTTTCACTGATTATTGTGGTCGGGCTTCTTGCCCTGTTTGTCAAGTGTTATAAGAAAGTATCTCAAGGCCAGGCGCTGATTCGCAACGGCATGGGAGGAACGCAGGTGAGCTTTTCGGGAAAGATGGTCATCCCGATCCTCCACAAAGTCGAGTTTATGGATATTTCCGTCAAACGCATCGAGATCGACCGGCACGGCGAGTCGGGGCTGGTCTGCAAAGACAACCTGCGCGCCGATATCAAGGTGGCGTTTTTCGTGCGGGTCAACAATTCGATTGATGACGTCAAAAAGGTCGCCCAGTCGCTGGGCTGTGCCCGCGCGTCGGACGAACGGGCGCTGTACGAGCTGTTTGACGCCAAGTTTTCCGAGGCCCTCAAGAGCGTCGGCAAGCGCTTTGATTTTGCGGAGCTGTACGTGTCCCGCGTGGAATTCAAAGAGGAGATCCTCCAGATCATCGGCACAGACCTGAACGGGTATGTGCTTGAGGATGCGGCCATCGATTACCTGGAGCAGACCGACAAGAAACTGCTCAACCCCGACAACATTCTGGACGCCGAGGGCATCAAGAAGATTACCGTGCTGACCGCTGCGCAATACGAGATGGCCAACAGCCGCGAACGCGAAAAAGATAAGACCATCACACAGCAGAATGTCGAGGCACAGGAAGCGATTCTTGAACTGAACAAGCAATTGGCCGAGGCGGAAGCCAAGCAGAAACGCGAAATCGCCACTGTTCAGGCGCGCGAAGAAGCCGAAGCCAAAAAAGTGCAGGCCGAAGAACGCCAGAAGCACGAACGCGCACGCATCACCGCTGACGAAGAAATCGCGGTGGCCGAAGAAAACCGGCTGCGGCAGATCATTGTCGCGGCCAAAAATAAAGAACGCACCGACGCGGTTGAAACCGAGCGCGTCGAACGCGACCGCGGGCTTGAGCGCGTCGAACGCGAACGGCTGGTGACGATTGCACAGGTCGAAAAAGACAAGATCGTCGAAGGCGAGAAGAAGAATCTTCAGGCCGCGATCCGGGAGCGCGTCACGGTCGAAAAGACGGTGGTCGCCGAAGAGGAACGCATCAAAGACACCCGCGAATTCGCCACCGCCGACCGAAGCAAGCGCGTCGAGATCACCAAGGCCGAAGAACAGGCCGAACAGGCGCTGGTCATCGACATCAAAAAGGCCGAGGCGGCCAAGAAGGCCGAAGAGTTTTACGCCCAGCAGAAGCTTATCGACGCCGAGGCCAATCTGGAAGCGTCCCGGAAAAACGCCGAGGCCAAAAAAACCATCGCCGCCGCCCAGATCAAGGAACACGCCGTGCAGGGCATGGCCGAGGCCGAGGTGCAGGAAGCCAAGGCCGTCGCGCTGGAAAAAGAAGGCACTGCTGAGGCGACGGTGATGGAGCGCAAGTATCATGCCGAGGCCGACGGCATCCGCGACAAGGCCGAAGCGATGAAGATTTTCGACGCCGTGGGCAAAGAGCACGAGGAATTCAAGCTCAAGCTCAACAAAGATCTGAAAATCGAGCTGGCCGAGGTGCACGTCCACAAAGACATCGCCGCCGAACAGGCCAAGATTGTCGGCGAAGCCCTTAAGTCGGCCCGCATCGACATCGTCGGCGGCGACAACAACTTCTTCAATCGGCTGGTCAATTCGATCACCACGGGCAAATCCGTTGACCGGATGGTCGATAACAGCGCTGTGCTGGCCGACGTTCGGCAGGCACTGCTGGGCAAAGACGCCGATGAATCGGTCGCCAAGATTCGCCAGTTTGTCTCCCGGTTCGGCGTTACCAGCGAAGACGTCAAAAACCTGTCCGTCTCGGCGCTGGTGATGCAGATGATGGACAAGGCCGACAAAAAAGACAAGGGCGTGCTTGGCTCGATTCTGGAAACGGTCAAACAAAGCGGCCTGGCCGATCTGCCCGCCAAAGACCTTGGTTTATCGGGCAAATAACAGACGGTGACCGCTAACTGAACCCTGCGGTCGGTCTGTGGTGGCGCTGGACAGCATAGCGCCGCCGCGGCCGAACCCGGCGTGAATCGAATTTCGCAAAGAAACGACCTATGGCAGACAAAAACGAACACACGACACAGGCCCCCGCCGCATCGGATACGCTGCAGGGCGGCACCTACGAGGTGATTCAGAATCGCCTCGCAACGCACGGCAAAGACCTGCTGGGCCGCCTGACCAAACTCAATACGCTGCGTAAGAGCGTTTTCGGCGCCATCGATACCAAGCTGCTGTCCAGCGACCGCATTACCACCGACAACTACTGTGTGCCGCGCGATATGGTGTCCATCGGGGATTGTTTTATCTTCGGCTACAATGTCTTTATCGGGCTTCGCACGGAAACGACGCTGGCAGATGTCTTCACGATTTATCGCCGGCAGGACGGGACGATGGTTCCCTGCGGGCTGGAGATGATCGGCAATGCGACGTTTGAGACGGATTTCAAAAATCTCTACAAATACTATCGCTACGCGACTTTTGTCAAGTTCGCCATCATCGGCCCTCATCTGTTTATGGTCTTTCGCATCGGCAAAGACATCACCGACATCAAGACCTTTAAATGGCTCATGCGCAGCGACCGTCTGGAATACATCGATAACCGCAGCGATCACGAGTACCGATACCCCCCGCAGCATGAGTTCGAATGGACGCGCGTCACGCAGGATATGCATCGCAGCGGCCTGCATCCGCACATCTCCATCGAAGACAAGGTCTTCGTCGAGACCACCGAAGGCGATTTGACAATCAAGGTCGAAGACAACACCGCAAGCGGGCAGGGCATTTACAGCGAACCGGTTGACGATCCCGACCAGACGCTCAGCGATGCGGAGATCTATTACGCGATTGTCGGCGAGATTGTCCTGCTGAAAATCCGTCCGTACAAGGAAAAGCTCTTCCGCTATTTCATTTATAACCATAAGATTCAGCAGGCGCTTCGGGTCGATTCGATCCAGGACGCCTGTGTGCTGCTGCCGGAAGGCCACGGCCTGGTGTTCCCCCGCGGCTACTATCTCAAGACCGGCCAGGTCAAGCAGTTCGATACCGACATCCGCGACCTGATTTTTGAAAAACGCATCGGGTCGCCCAACGGCGAGGACACGCTGTATGTGTTTTACAATCGGCTCAGCGGCGATTATGTGCTGCTGTCGTACAATATGATCGAACAGACCATGCTGGTGCCGACCGTCTGCAACGGCTACTCGTTTTTTGACGACGGCACGCTGCTGCTGTTCCGCGCCGACGGCGAGCCGCAAAAGCACCACGTCGTTCAAATCTGGCAGACGCCGTACTACCATCCCGATCACCCGATCGCGGTTCGCACCGATACAGACCTCTACAAAATCGGCAACAAAACCATTGTCCGCTGTATGGCCGAGTGTACGGAATTGCTGAACCTGATTCATAAAGACAAGCCCTATGCGGAGTTGTATGTCGATATCAGCAAGAAGGCCGAAGGGTTGTGCGACAGCTATTTCTGGCTGGGCGAGGCGGTCGTCGGCAACCTTCTGGAGCCGCTCAAGGCCATTCAGCAGGCGGCGACGGCGGCGATTGACGAATACGAAAAAGTCGTGCGGACCCGCCAAAGCACCCGCGACCAGATCCAGCAGGTCCGGCAGCGCATCACCGAGGCGATTGATGCGATTGACGATGCCGTCCCCGACGACATCGATTTTTATGTGACGCATCTGACGACACTGCGAACGCTTCGCGGCCAGGCCGTATCGCTCAAAGACCTGCGGTACGCCGACCTCGACCTGGTCGCGTCGCTCGAAAACGACGTGGCCGAACACGCCGATCGGCTTGCCGAACAATGCGTGCAATTTTTGCTCCAGCCGGAATCGCTGGAGCCGTACCGGCAGCGCACACAGCATCTGGCCGAGCAGGTGCCCGGTCTTGAAAAGGCCGCCGACGCCAAAGCACTTCGCCAACAGACGGATGAGGCGGCCGGACAACTGGAAATGCTCACCGAGATCGTCAGCAACCTGAAGATTACCGACGCGACCGAAACCGTGGCGATCATCGACGCGATCTCGCTGGTCTATTCGGAGATCAATCAGCTCAAGTCGCGCCTGCGCAACAAGCATCAGGACCTGGCCGCCGTCGAAGGCCGCGCCGAGTTCGCCTCGCAGATCAAACTCATCGAACAATCCGTGATTAACTATCTGGAGGTCTGCGATACGCCGGAAAAATGCGATGAGTACTTGACCAAAATTTCCGTGCAGCTCGAAACGCTGGACAGCCGCTTTGCCGAGTTCGACGAATTCGTGCTGCTGCTGACCGAAAAACGCGAGGATGTCTATAACGCCTTCGAATCGCGAAAGCAGTTGCTCATCCAGCAGCGTAATCAGCGAGCGGTGGTGGTGATGACCGCCGCCGAGCGCGTCCTCAAGGGCATCCAAAACCGCGTCTATGCGATGACCGATGTCAACGAGATCAACGGCTACTTCGCCTCCAACCCGATGATCGAGCGGGTGCGGGACAATATCGCCCAACTCGAACAACTGGGCGATTCGGTCAAGGCCGAAGACATCAAGAGCCGCCTCAAGACCCTCCAGCAGGACGCCATCCGCCAACTCAAAGACAAGCAGGCCCTGTACGAAGACGGCGACAACATCATCCGGTTCGGCAGCCACCGCTTCTCCGTCAACAAGCAGCCGCTGGAAGGCACCCTCGTCCGACAGGGCGAGGCGCTGTATTATCATCTGACCGGTACGGGCTTTTTCGAACCGATTGACGATGTCGCCATCACGGCCGCCAAAGACCTCTGGCAGATGGACGTCGTCTCCGAAAGCGAAGCGGTCTATCGCGCCGAATATCTCGCCTGGCAGATGCTCGAACAGATGGACGACGCCGCCCGCGCCGAAGCGCTTCGTGATGAATCGCTTGAGGGGCTGACCGGCCGCATCCAGGCGTTTATGGCGCCTCGGTTCGATGAGGGTTATGTCAAGGGCGTGCACGACCATGACGCCGCCAAAATTCTGCACGCGCTGCTGATGCTGCACGCGACCATCGGTCTGCTGCGTTACCCGGCGGCTTGCCGGACGCTGGCGGCGGTCTTCTGGGCGTTGTTTGAAGAAGGGCAGGAAAAGAAGCGCATCGCCGACTTGCTGGCCGGGGCAGGCCATATCCAATCGCTCTTTGCCGACCCGAACGTCCGCAAGAGCTATCAGGCGAGGTTGGCCGAACACATCGGCCGCTTTGCCGAAACCTCCGGCCTGTTTGATTCGGCGCAGGCCGGGCTGGCGGCCGAGTATCTGTTTGAGGAGCTTGCCGAGACAGGCCCCTTTGCGGCCAGCCGACGGGCGAGCGATCTGCGGCGGGACTTCGAGCAATACCTCCGCGATCAGGATTCCTTCGAGCGGTTCGCCGATACGATTCAGTCGCTGGCGTCGGATCCGCCGGCCGTGTTCGGCCTGCTGCGGGACTGGGTGGCGTCATGGCTGGCTCGCACCGACCGAAACGAGATGGCCGAATACATCGACGAGGCCGCCTTCCTGCTCCATCCGCTGTCGCCGCCGCGTACGGTGATCGATCACGCGGTCACGTGTACCATCGCGGAGATGGCCGGGTCGCATCCGAGGATACAGCAGGGCCTCTACAGGCTGCATTACGGTGATTTTGTGACGCGGCTTTACCACCATATGCATCATGTCACGCCCCGGTTTATCCAGTGCCAGCAGGCCAAAAAACGGCTCGTCGAACAATACAACCAGGCGCTTTGCCTGGAGGAATTCCAGAGCAAGGTGCTGACCACCTTTGTGCGCAACAAACTCATCGATTTGGTCTATCTGCCGCTGATCGGCGACAGCCTGGCCAAGCAGATCGGCACTGCCGATCAAACCAAACGCACCGACCGGCAGGGCCTGCTGCTGCTGATATCTCCGCCCGGCTACGGCAAAACAACGCTGATGGAATACGTCGCCAACCGGCTGGGGCTGATTTTCGTCAAGGTCAACGGCCCGGCCCTCGGCCGTCAGGTCACCTCGTTCGATCCCGGCGAGGTGTCCAACGCCGCCGCCCGCAAGGAACTGGAAAAGCTGAATCTGTCCTTCGAGATGGGCGACAACGTGATGATTTACGTCGACGACATCCAGCACACCAACCCGGAATTCTTGCAGCAGTTTATCTCGCTGTGCGACGCCCAGCGCCGCGTCGAAGGCGTCTATAAAGGCCGCTGGCGCACCTATGATTTTCGCGGCAAGCGGGTTTGCGTGGTCATGGCGGGCAACCCCTACACCGAAAGCGGCGAAAAGTTCAAAATTCCCGATATGCTCAGCAACCGCGCCGACACTTACAACATCGGCGATATCGTCGGGGATAACGCCGACGCCTTTGAACTGAGCTTCATCGAAAACAGCCTGACGTCCAACTCGGTTCTGCAAAGCGTTGCCCGACGCAGCCAGAACGACATCGATGTTATGATCAAAATGGCTCAAACCGGCGACAAAGAGGGCATTGAGTTCGAAGACACGTACTCGGCCGACGACCTGAACGAGTACGTCAACACGCTTCGGAAGCTCTTTGTTGTGCGTGATGTCGTGCTCAAGGTCAACCAGCAGTACATCGCCTCCGCCGGGCAGGCCGACGCATACCGTACCGAACCGCCGTTTCTGCTGCAAGGCTCGTACCGCAATATGAACCGCATCGCATCCCGCGTGCTGCCGGTGATGAACGATCAGGAACTGTGGACGCAAATCTATTCCAGCTATGAGCAGGACGCCCAGACGCTGACTTCCGGGGCCGAGTCGAATCTGCTCAAGTTTCGCGAGATGATCGGGCAATTGGACGACACGCAGGCCGCCCGCTGGTCGGACATCAAGAAAACGTTCTGTCGTAACAAGCTGCTCGGCGGCGACTCCGACGACAAAATCTCTCAGGTCGTCGGCCAGTTGAATGCCTTCGGCGCCGGGCTGGACGCCATCCGCGACACCATCGCCGACAGCGTGATGACCCTCGCCGCCAAAACGGTCGAGCCGGCTCAAACGGCATTGGCACAGGAACAGTTCAATCAAGTTTCTGATCAGATGCTCGAACGCCTCAATCAGGTGATTGCGGCCATCAAAGAACAAGGGACGGCACTGGTGCAGCGGCAAACCGAACACGGGCAGCTCGAAGAGGCCAAACAGTCGCAAAAAAGTACCGAAATGCTGGTCTCCGTTCTGGAAGAGCAATTCCGCACGCTGGAAACATGGCTGATTCCGGTACACAAAAGCGACGCGGATCGAGTCGAATATTTTCAACACCTGATGGAACGCTTCGAAACGATGGTCTCCGGCTACACGCGCCTGATGGACGCCTTGAGGAAAAAATACGAACCATTGCTGAAAAAATCAAAAACCGAAAACCCGTCCCCTTCAAAGCCGTCGCATAAAAAGGGGCAAAAATAACGAAATGACGTCAAATGGGCAAGATCGATCGCCTAAAACGCATTACCATGGCCCGGATTGAGGCCTTTTTGGATTCGCTCGAAAAACCCGAACTGATACTGCCCCAACTCCTCAACGAGATGGAACAGCAGATGCGCGAGGCGGCCGCGGCCAAGGCCAAGGCACTCTCGGCGGTCAAGGGCGCGCGGCGTCGGCTTGATGAGGCCGCCGGAAGATCGCTTCGGCTGGAACGGGGCGCGGCGCTGGCCGTCCGGGCCAATGATCTGAAAACCGCCCGTCAGGCGCTGGCTGCCCAACTTGAGGCCGAAAAGCAGTATCAACGGCATCAGACGGAACTGGAAAACGTGGAGAAGGCCTATCTGGCCGCGGAGGCGGTCTTTAAACAGATTTCGGAAAACCGGGATGCGCTTAAGAAGAAAAACGCACAGCTTCTCAAGCAGCATCGCCAACAGCAGGTAATCCAGATACTGTGCGACCAATATACGCGATCCGTCATCGAACCCAAACAGAGTATCCTGGACGCCGTGATCCGCATCGAGACCAATATCGAGCAGCAGCAAATCAAACTTGAGGCGAATAACGACCTCGCCAGGATTCTCGGTGCCGGCGCCATTGAAGAACACATCAAATCCCTCGAACACATAGCCCAGGTCGAGGAGCGTCTGGCCGCGTTAAAAAAACAGCTTCGCGCGGAAAACGCCCCGGATTCGCAACACAACCCGGGCAATTGACCGCCCCTCTCATTGTCGAGCAAACAAACCCAACCGGGGGTATTGAGCTTTCCTGGAGTGGGGGTATAATCGGCGTTTCGCGGCGCGGCGTGAGCGCTTGGTCTGATTTCAAACAAGAGATGACAGGCGGTATATGATTACGGCGATTTTGATTTTTGCGTTGACGTATCTGATAATCTGCGGACGCAGGCTGCATTTTATCCGGCTGGGGCGACCGGCCGGCGTTATGCTGGGGGCGGTGCTGATGGTCGCCGCACGGGTCATCACCCCGGCACAGGCGTATGAACTGGTCAACTGGAACACGATAGTCCTGCTGCTGGGGATGATGATTATTATCGAGCATCTGGCGGATGCGGAATTTTTCGAGCTGATCGCCGGGTGGATTCTCGGCCGCGGGCTGTCCTCGCGCGGGCTGCTGGCAGTGGTGGTGTTTCTCATCGGCTCGCTGGCGGCGTTTCTGGTCAATGATATCGTGTGCATTTTTTTTACGCCGCTGCTGCTGGTGATGCTGCGAAGGCGCAGCCTGCCGCCGCTGCCGTTTTTGCTGGCGCTGGCGACTTCGGCCAATCTGGGCGGGCTGATTGCGTTTACCGGCAACCCGCAGAATATGATTATCGGACATCTGTCGGGGATTTCGTATGCCCGGTTTTTTGTGCTGATGCTGCCGGTGGGCCTGCTGACGCTGGCGGTCAACTATGCCCTGTTGGTGTGGATGTATCGAAAGGAACTGGACAAGGCCGACGGTCATCCGGCCGCCAAAGAAGATATCCCCTCGCCGAAACCGCTGCTGAAGCGATCGCTGCTGGTGACCGCGCTGGTCATCGCGGGGTTTTTTGCGGGCGGCAATATGGCCTGGGTCGCGCTGGCCGGGGCAACGCTGCTGCTGCTTTTGGCGCGACGGGAGGAGGTCGCCGTCTTGAGACGCATCGACTGGAATCTGCTGGTGTTCTTTGCGGGGCTGTTTGTGGTGGTCGGGGCATTGTCGCGCTCCGGGGCAACGGCGTATATCGCCGCCGCGGCGGATCGCTATATTCACGGCCAAAGCATCGCATCGTTCTGGGCGTTCGGCGCTATCAGCGTCGTCTGTTCGAATCTGTTTTCCAACGTGCCCTATGTGTTGGTGGCGGCCGAATGGGTCGAGCAACTGCCCGACCCGACGCTGATGTGGTACATCCTGGCGTTTGCCAGCACGGTGGCGGGCAATCTGACGATCCTCGGGTCGGTGGCCAATGTCATCGTCGTCGAACGGGCGCGGGGGGCCTGCGACATCGGCTTCGGCGACTTCCTGCGGTTCGGGGTACCCTCGACCGTGCTGAATTTTGTCGTGGGTATGGCGTTTCTGACGCTCTATCACCATTTGGAATGGATATAATACACCGTATATGGGGTGTCCTCAGCATCTTCGGGTAGCGTGCAAATGTAATATTCGATATTAAATTTACACGAGATGCGCCCTATAAGGCCGATGCGGTTTTTGCGGCTGATTGGGCGGCGAGCATTCCAGTTGACCACGCGATTTGGAGGTTGTAGCCGCCGCAGGGGCCGTCGGCGTTGAGGGTCTCGCCGGCGAAGAACAGGCCGGGGCAAAGGCGTGACTGCATGGTTTTGGGGTTGATCTCGTTGAGGGCAACGCCGCCGCGGGTGACCGTCGCCTGGGCCAGCGGGGCGGTAGCAGTGAGGGTCAGGGGAAGCTTTTTGATCAGATCGGCCAGTTTTCGGCGGTGTTCCTTTTTGAGCTGCCCGGCCAGCACGGTATGCGACGGCTCAGTCATCTCGGTCAGCTTGATCGCCAGCGCCCGCGGCAGTAGGCCGGTCAGGATGGCCGCCATCTCGCGTTTGGCGTGGGCGGCACACTGTTCGATGAGCAGGGCGTCGAGGGCGTCGGGCGGCGTGTCTGGGAGAAAATCGACAGTGACGGGCACGGGGCCGCGGCTTTCGAACAGGGTGTCGGTGATCTGGCGGCTCAGATCGAAGGCGGCCGGACCGCCGAGGCCGTTTTCGGTAAAGATCATCGCGCCGGCGCATTTTTTGCGGTTGCCTTTGGCCTGAAGGACGACCTGCTCAATGGCCACGCCCTGCAGGTCATTGATCCACGGCTCAGAGGCGACGACCGGGCAGACGGAGGCGCGGGGCGGGACGATGGTGTGGCCGAAGCTTTTGGCGAAGCGATAACCGTCGCCGTCGCTGCCGGTGTGCGGCCAGGAGACGCCCCCGGTGGCGATCAGGATCGTCCGCGCGGAGATCGTTTGGTCAGGGGTGCGGAGCGTAAAGGTGTCGGCGGACTTCTCGACCGCCTCGACGCGGCGGCCGTAGATGTACTGTACGCCGGCTCGGCGGGCGTCGTCCCGCAGGATGCGGCAGACATCGGTCGCGCGGTCGGTGATGGGAAAGACGCAGCCGTCTTTTTCGATCTTGCAGGCCAAGCGGCGCTCGGCGAAGAATTGGACGACGGTATCCGGGCTGAAGGTGTAGAGGGCGTGCCTGAGAAATTTGCCGCAGTCGGTGTAGGTGCGGACGAGTTCATCGACGGGGGCTTGGTGTGTCAGGTTGCAGCGGCCGCCGCCGGTCTTGAGGAGCTTGCGGCCCAGGGCACTGTTGCGTTCGATGACGCAGACGGATGCGCCGGTTTGCCCGGCATGCACCGCCGCCATCAATCCCGCCGCCCCGCCGCCGATAATCGCTATGTCAAACGGCATTTTCAGTCTCCCATCGGTCTGATGCGCAGAACCGATGCCACCCGACCAATAGTCACTACTAATCACTAGCCAATCATAAATGAGTGGGTCTGTAAGCCGAGTTCTGTCTCCGCCCGAAGGCGGATGGCGGTCATTACACTCGACCGGCCGTCGCCGACCGGCTCTGCCGAAAGGTCTCCCCGTCGGCATGCAACCTACCCGCTGCGAGATGCCCGGGCCGAGCACGCAGCATACTTGGTCTTGCAGGCGGTGGGGTTTGCCCTGCCGTCGCCGTTACCGACGACGCGGTGCGCTCTTACCGCACCATTTCACCCTTACCGCGGGGGATTCAAACCCCCGCGGCGGTATATTTTCTGCGGCACTTTCCCGCGGGTCGCCCCGGGCGGCCGTTAGCCGCCACCGTGCCCTATCCTGCTCGGACTTTCCTCCGGATGTGTTTCAATCCGGCGACCGCCCGACCCACTCAATCTTTCTATTATAGCCGCCGTTTCAAAAAGGTTCAAATACTATCCCACGGCAGGGCATAAACGAAAAAACTGTCTTTTTAATGATGCCATCATTAGAAGCACAGGAAATTTAAACAAAACGGGACATCTCAGGTCCTTTTGTTGCAAGGCAAGAGTATGATTCAAATCCTACTGGATTTGCAAAATTAGGGAGAGAAACGCTCATTTGTTGCGAGCATCCTGTTTGTGAGGTATTATGTTAACATTGTCGGAAAACATGAAGGTATAAAGGTTTATTTCAGGCAGTTTTATGGATCAAGAATCAAACAGGCAGTTGATACGTTTGTCGCGCACATTGAAGAAGTAAAACATAAATACATTGAAAAAAGATAGAACAATACATTCAGGCGTTGGGGCGGGACCGCATCAATGGTTTGATTATCGAAATGCGAGAAAATATGATTCTCGATACGATTGGATATGACCGCATCATGAAAAAAGCGGACGATCTATGCTCCGTCAATATCGCCGGTTTTCGAAAGGAAAGGCAGTAACACCTCTGCCGGCCACCAAAACTGAGGTATTATCGGAGTCCCACGAGCATCCACGCTCCGCTATCGCGATTCGGTTGCGATGGCGGCCACGGCGTATTTTGGAAAACGTAATTTTCAGCATTGAAAAAGGGCACTTGAAACGATAAAATTGACGTGCTTAACACACCATAAGTCTTTGTAATGGCTAAATTTGTATTTCTGTTGGCGTATTTTTCTTGAATTTCGTAGAATAATTAGCTATACTGCGCTTGTAGTTAAGGTCATGGCTTCGGTCATGGGGGGTTCACGCGTTCGAGATGAAACTTATTTCGGAGAGATGAAAATGACACGCTACTATTATTATCGATTTTGGGTTCCGTTCGTCGCCACGAAAAAGAAAATTTTGGTGCTTGCCATCGCCAGCTTTATGGCGCTGTGCTAACTGCCGCCGCGAGACATAAGACACCGTTTAAACGGAGTTAAGACCAAACGCCGGGCCTTCGGGGGCTTGGCGTTTTTTTGCGCAGATCAGGGTTCGCTATTCATTCTTTTGGCTCAATACGTAAATAAATCCCCCAGTCCATACGCCTGTTCGGTGGCGGCATTGAGGGCGCGGAGGACTTTGAGCTGCACATTGCGGCTCAAACGGCGGCCCTTGCAGGCACGGGTGACCATCTTGTGCGTGATCTGCTCGGTCGAGACCGCGACGAGGTCGTGCGGTTTGAGCGCGTGCTTGTCCATCAATTCCGAAATCGGCTGCGGGCCGAGGTCGCGGTCGGTTGCGTTGTCCATATCTTCCTCTTATACTGCAATCCATGGTTTTTTTGTTTTAATCACCCCAAGGTAAAATCCTGAGGTTTGGACGATTGAACTCAAAATGCCCTGAAAGAGCAATAGATAATAGGGGCGATTGGCTTCGTTTGTTCAAGTTCAGCTTCCTGCTTCCAGCTTCCAGTCGCAGAGGACAGGAGTCAGCAGGTCGAGTTTCTCCTTTTCGGCCACCGATTAACACAAAAGGGGCACAAATTAATTTGGAAGAAGATGAAAATGGTCAATATGACTAAAATAGGCGACTGTTCCCGGCGTTTCCGTTTCGTAATCTCTTATGCTCTTCATTTTCCGTCTCAGTTGGTTTAACGATTATTCTGCGGTAAGCGGAAAGGTTATGCACGCCGTCATCGACAACCTCGCAAATCACATGAAAACTCTTTCCTGCAGAGTCCGGCGGCAGATCGATAACGGCAATGCGTGATCTGCTGTTTGAGATATTGACATTACCGGGGTAGTCGCCCGCTTCGGATAAAATCCACCACTTGAACGTCAGCGTATCGCCCTCCGGATCATACGATTGGGATGCATCGAGCGTAACCGTCGTGCCTTGCGGAGCGGTGCAGGTCATTAGTCCAATCCCGTTGTCGCCGTTGATGACAACAATCGGGTTTCGGTTTCCCGTGCCGTCTTTGGCCCAGTCCATCCGGGCCGCAAAATTGTTAAACGTTGCCGGATAGAAATACTGTTGATACTTTGAGGAGATGTTTTTTGCATTGCCGCTGTGGTTTTGATACGCACGGGTGGCGTTGTCCTTGCAGTCGCCGAACTCAAAGTAGCCGCCCCAGCCGACTTGACCGGGAACGTCCGGGTCATTGAGTCCGGTCGGCATCAGATGAAGAAATGCGGGCGTATCGCCTTCGACTCCATATTTGTATTTAGGATACCTGCCGCCCAGGCTGCCATGATTCTGGATATGGGTTTCATAGTCGTTCCATTTGTTTCTGCCGGCGCTATTCTGGAAAAGCCAGGCGCTTTCATCCCAGATGAACAGAAGATCCTTCTCAAACTCCCGGCGCATCCATTGATGAGAGCTTTCGGGCCAGTCGATGACGTTGCCGGGTTTCTGTGCCCCATCCTGATCGGTGATCGTATAGATGCGGATTTTATGCAGGAAGTCTTTGAGCTGCGCTGCGTTTCGCGTCTGCCGGATCTGCCAGCATGACTGGGCGAGCGTGTTGCCCCCGCCCCAGACGGTGATCCAGATGGGGCGATCATCGGCTTCATCGGCCAGCGCGATAATCCTGTTGCTTCCGTCAGATACATTATCAGCACCGATGTACCGAAAGCCCCTGTTTTTGCTGCCATAGAGGGTACGGTCTCTTAGATATTGCGCACTTGGCCAGTAGCCGATTTGCTGTCGCTCATCGTCGTGTAAATGTCCGGTCTGGCCGGAGCGTTTCATCAAATTGGGTAAATCCTTTTCGTACAGATCAATCGCTTCGTGGATCAGTTGATAATAAGCCTCTTTCGTGGTGGTCGCACTCCAGCCGGTTGAGTGAATCAGCGTTTCAATTTCGAACAGGTCGGCATGGACAAGGAGCCGGATCATGGATTCCATGTCATCAGGTTCCACCGTGTCAGGTGCAATGTCAGTGAGAACTACAAGTCGCGGTTTTAAAGGGGCTGCAAGGGACCAGGCAGATATCGCCAAGGAAAGCAGCAGAGACAGCGTTATTCTGTTAGTCTTCATTTGGTCCTCCGGTTACATTCGTTAGCCTGAAAACAATTAAGGGCGAAAAATCAAGAGGCCAGACAACCTATATGTCCGGCGGCCGTACTTGGCGCAATGATACCATTTCCCCCCAAAACCCTCAACACACTTTTCGCGAAGCGACCTCACAGGTTCGCCTTTGCGGCAGAGGGGGCAAGCTGAAACGTGGACTGCCAATGGCGGGGGAAATCGGGGAAATGGAGTCTTGACGCGGGGGGTGGTTTGGGGTAGGCTTGTGCGACTGTTGGTTTTGACGAATCGGGAGTCTGTGAGTGGCCGCGGGGCTGCGGGGCAGGCAATGAATGGGTCTTTAGAAAGGATAAGACGATGTACACGACGATTGTGGATGTAACGGCACGGGAAATACTGGACTCGCGGGGCAATCCGACCGTTGAGGTGGATGTGCTGCTGGATGACGGGTCGTTCGGGCGGTTTGCGGTTCCGTCGGGGGCCAGCACGGGTGCGTATGAGGCGTGCGAGCTTCGGGACACCAAGAAGAAACGGTATATGGGCAAGGGCGTTTTGACGGCGGTCAAGAACGTCAATGATATTATTGCCCCGGAAGTGCTGGGGATGGATGCGACGGCTCAGGAAGAGCTGGATGCGTTTTTGTGCGAGCTGGACGGGACGGCGAACAAGTCGAAGCTGGGGGCGAACGCGATTTTGGGCGTGTCGCTGGCGGTGGCCAAGGCCGCGGCGGCGTCGGTCGATCAGCCGCTGTACCGGTATGTGGGCGGGTGCAACGCGAATATCCTGCCGGTGTCGATGATGAACATCCTCAACGGCGGCAAGCATGCCGACAACAACGTCGATTTCCAGGAATTCATGGTCATGCCCATCGGGGCGCCGGACTTCCCGGCCGCCCTGCAGATGGGTGCCGAGGTCTATCACGCGCTCAAGGGCGTGCTCAAGGGCAAGGGGTATAACACCGCCGTCGGCGACGAAGGCGGTTTTGCCCCGTCTCTGAAGAGCAACGACGAGGCGCTGGACGTGATTATGGAAGCCATCAAGAAGGCCGGCTACAAGGCGGGCAAAGACATCGCCATCGCGCTGGACCCGGCCTCGACCGAGATGGTCACCAGCGACAAGAAGTATTCGTTCTTCAAATCCGATCCCAAGAAAAAACTCACCGGCAAGGCGATGGCCGAGTACTGGGCCAACTGGATTGCAAATTATCCCATCGTCAGCCTCGAAGACGGCCTCGGCGAGGACGACTGGGCCGGCTGGAAGGCGTTGACCGACGCGGTCGGCGACAAGTGCCAGCTGGTCGGCGACGACTTGTTCGTGACCAACAGCAAACGTCTGGCCACCGGCATCGAAAAGGGCTGCGGCAACTCGATCCTGATTAAGGTCAACCAGATCGGCACGCTGACCGAGACGCTCGAAGCGATCGCCTTGGCCACACGCAACGGCTTTACCGCTGTGATGAGCCACCGCTCCGGCGAGACCGAAGACGCCACCATCGCCGATCTGGCGGTCGCCACCGGCGTCGGCCAGATCAAGACCGGCGCCCCCTGCCGCTCCGACCGCATCGCCAAGTACAACCAGCTGCTGCGGATTCACGAGGAACTCGGGTCGGCGGCACGCTACGGCGGCGAAATCTTCAAGTATAAACGCTAAGCTGTCCGATAAAACCAAGGCACAGATGCAACCGTTGCGTCTGTGCCTTTTTTGTATTTTGAAAATTCGAAATCCGTATATCGAAACTCGAAACAAATTCATAAGACAAAAATTCAAATGTCTCAAACAAGTCGTTTTTGATTTTTGTCATTATGATTTAGATATTGTTTCGGATTTCGGATTTCGTGCTTCGGATTTCTACCGTTGACACGTTTGGCGCTGACAATTCGGTTTTTGTTTTTTTGCCTGTTCTTTGGCGTCGGGGCCGGGGCGATGACGCTGGCGATTTTGGCCGAGCCTGAGCTTCGGGATTTTTATCTGAGCCGCCGGGCCTTGGATGAGGTGTACGCGCAGAACGAAATAATCAAGGACCTGACCGACCAGTATGTCGCCCGGATCGAGCTGATTGAGCGGGAACCGAATGTGCTGGATCGGGTTCGGATCCTGGCGTTCAATCAGCCGCCGCAGCGGGAGGATACGGTGTTTCCGCGGGGCGATGACGCGCAGCTGGGCCAGCAAACGCAGGCGCTGTTTGAGATGCTGGAGGCCAGGGAGATAGCGCCCCGTCCGCTGCCGGATTGGCTTATGCGGTGTCTTGAGCCGAACATCCGGCGTGCGTTGTTTTTGGCTGGGGCGGGGCTGGCGATGCTGACGTTTATCTTTTTCGGCTCGTCGAGGCGGACGGCGGAAGATATGTGATGGCTGTCTTGGTGGGAAGCCATCGGTCTGCTGCGCAGACGCGCTGCCACCCATCGCGCTGCCACCCGGTTCTGTGTGGGATAGGCGTGGGTGGCATCGGTTCTGCGCAGCAGACCGATGGGAGAATTGTTCTGTGAGCAAAGGAGGTTGAAACTTCAGATTATGCAGATGGGAGCACGCTTCACAAAATGCTGTAAGCGTTATGATGTGCCGGGACACGCCCACGAGCTAACGTTCAGTTGTTATCAGAGTCGCTGGTTTATGAAAAAGCAACAGCCCTGCCAGTGGCTTTGTGACTCCCTCCAAAAGGCACGCACCGAATTGAACTTTGCACTCTGGGCGTATGTCTTTATGCCCAACCACGTTCATTTGCTCATTTGGCCGCGTGAACGGGAGTATTCCATTTCGCGTATCCTTCATCGCATCAAACAGCCCGTGGCACAAAAAGCCATTGCGTGGCTGAAAACTCACAACCCCGAAGGGCTTCGAGTGCTTGACACGGGGCATACTTCGCAGCGTTACCGGTTCTGGCAAAAAGGCGGCGGCTATGACCGCAATATCAGACAGATCGATGCACTCATTCAGTGTGTGCATTACATTCATTTGAATCCGGTGCGGAAAAGGCTTGTGCAGGCCCCACAGGAGTGGTTCTATTCCAGCGCCGCAGAATGGGACAAGGCCGGGACGGGGCCGTTGAGCGTTGATCGGCAGGATTGGCCGAGATGAGACGCCTTGCCTGTATCGCCATTGGTCTGCTGCGCAGACGCGCTGCCACCCAATGCGCTGCCACCTATTCTCAATAGGTGATCTGAAAGTCGGTGTAACGGGGGTTGACGGGGGCTTCGGTCAGGGTTATGTCGCGGACATAGCGGCCGAAGTGGTCTTTGATTTCAGCAATGCACAGGTCGATTTTGTTTTCGGTGCCCTGCATCAAGGCCAGAACTGTGCCGTCGGGGCAGTTTCGCACAAACCCCGTCAGGCCGTATTTGCCCGCAATGCGGCAGGTTGTGTAGCGAAACCCCACGCCCTGGACGCGTCCGCGAAACATCACTTGTCTGGCCGTCTGTTCCATGGGACGGATTATAACCGCTGCATCGGCGGCGTTCAAGGGTCGCTTGTTTGATTAATAGACCAGTGCGCTGCTGAGCCAGTCGGCGGCGATGACGGCCAAGTCTGTCAGATCGACCCGGCAATCGCCGTTGACATCGCCGGCCGGGGGCGCTGGACAGTCGGCTGTCAAGGGTCCGTCGAGCCTGACGGCAAAGATCGCCGGATTGCCGTAACGGTCGTCTTCGTAGGCGACCAGCGTTCCGTCGATGGCGGGGCGGGTCTGGTTCCAGCCGTCGTCGGTGATGGCGAATTCCTGCCCGGTGATGAGGTTATAGCCGTACAGGTTCCAGACGCCGGAGCGGTTGTCCTGCCAGACGACCAAGGGAGCGCTGATGGCGGGGTTGTCTTTTAGGCCGGGGGCGTCGGAAATCAAAAACTCGACCGGATGTTCGGGATTGGACACGTCGGCCCCGAACAGAAGATCCGTCGCGGCGTCGATTTGTTCGCGCCAGACGACGTATTTGCCGTCTGTAACCGGCTGGATTTGTTCAATCGCAAACTCCGAGACGACGGACAGCAATGGGGCGTTGCGCCGCCAGGCATCGGCCATCAGGATATCGTTCTCGCCGTAATAGTTGTCCTGCCAGACAATACGGCTGCGATACACGTCAGGCCGCTGCTGGTCGCCTACAAGGCCCGCCACTGTATAGATCAACGGTTTGTTCGGGTCGGTGATGTCGGCGGCGCGGATGTCCCAGTCGGATGCCTGCGTTTCCGCATCGACATACACATGCTGCCAGACGACCGTATTGCCGTGGACGCGCGGGAACGCCTGGTCGTCTTCGTAGTCGTCTTCGGTAATCGCGACAGGATAGCGTAAGACATTTTCGGTGTCAGTGATATCCGAGACATAGACATCAAGGTCGCCGTAATAGTTGTCTTCCCAAGTAACCCATGTACCCCAGATGGACGGGCGGGTCTGGTCGGCGTTCATGTAGGCGACGAAAATCAGGCCGCTCGGGTCGTTGGCCAGATCAACGCCATAGATATCCCAATCCCACTCCAACTGTTCCTCGTACTGGACGTATTCCTGCCAGACCACGACCTCACCGCTAACCGAGGGCCGCTCCTGACGATTGGTGGTCGGGGACACCTCAAACGGCGTCCATCCCCATCCGATGGCTGAACACAGCAGTATGACGGCGAGTTGTGATGTGAAGTTCATTGTAAGCCTCCTGAAACAGTGTTGTTCGACGATGTTATAATAAGGATGGGCGTTTGACGGCCCATCCTTTCTGACTCTTTTTTGCATTTACGATTGCTCGCGTTCCTGCTGCAACTGTGTCGTCAGATTCAGCAGTTTGGCGACGGCGTCGGCGTTGGCTTCGTCGGCCGCGGCCCGCTGCAGCGGCCCCACCGCTTCGTCCAGCCGACCCAGGCCGAGGTAGTGATAGCCCAGCAGCAGCTGCATATCTGTATAATCCGGCAGAATGTCGGCTATACGCTGCAGCATGGCGACCTGGGCGTCGAGCGTGGCGTCGTCGGCATACAGTCCGCGCGGATAATAGATCGTCGGGTCGTCGGCGGGAATCCGAGCCATCGCCGCTCGCAGCACGTCGGCGGCGTCGGGGTAGTTAACCGCCGCAAACAGCGCCTGTACATACGTGAAGGGCAGGATCGCATCATCCGGCGACAGCTCGATGGCCTCGAGGAACTGCTTGGCGGCATCGTCATAGTTGCCCGCCTCGAACAGCTTGACGGCATGGGCAAACGTCAAGTCCGCCGCCGTCTCAAAGTACGGCACATCAACTGCCGTCTGTTCGGCCGGCACCCTGACGCGAACATCGCTGAAATCATCCGTGGACGGGTCGAAGTGATAATCGCCGCCGACGGCAGTCGTCGTGACGCTGCTTGCGGCCGGCGTCGTATAGGTGTTGTATGTATTGTATGTGTTATAGGTGTTGTAGGTTTCCGGTGCGGTGACCACCTGCGAACCGTACCAGTGGTATGGATGCGCGCCATACCAGTAATACCGCACGTGCCGATAGCTCGGCCAGTAGCCGCCCAGACTGACAAACAAAAACCTGCGGTGATAGGCGGGGTAGTAGTAGGTGACGCCGTAATAATCGTAGTACGGCACCACCGCCACCAGGCCGCAACTGCGGCTCGACCACCTATACACAAAGCTGGCGCCGTATGAGTACCAGTACGGGCTGGTACTGATGAGACTGATACTGGTGATCCGCCGCGGCGGAATATAAGGCCGCGGATGCGTCGTGGTGACCTCGCCCTGAACGATCACATTGTTATTGCCGTTGATGATGATCTGGCTGGAGGAATCGCGCGACGAGCGGTGATGGGAGGACGACCGGATGTTTTCGGTTGTCAGGCTCGTCGTCTCATTGCTGGCGGGGGTTGAACCCGGCTGCCGAAAGGACGAACGGTCCGTTTCCGTGCGAAGCGATGTGGTTGTTGTCAGGTCTCTGCCTACGTCCGAATCTGCAGACGAACGGTCGCGTCGTGTGTCGTCGTCACGTGTCCGAGTGCGGTCAAAACCGTCGCGACCGGCGGCGGAGATCGATGCGGGTGTTACGGCATTCGATTCATTCGAGGCGATCCGCTGTGTGGTGCGATTCGGGCGGTCGAGAGCATCGACCGATACGCGATCCGGTCGCGACTGGATATCATCGGCGCCGACGCGCACCGGCTCGACCGTCCGCTGGCGCAGAGACTCGGCTCTCTCGCTGCGTTCTGTGGCGGCGGCGATTGTCGGAGTCGTGCGCTCGATAGAGGCGGCGCCGCTAACCACAACCGCGTCGCTGCGGGTCGTTACGGCGGATTTCTGCGGGGCCGCGCGAACGGCCGTCTGCGCTGTATCCGCAGCACGCGCTCGTGACGTATCACCGATGGACTGCACGATGCTGTCGCGGGTTACGCGATCATCCGGTGTGGAGCGCGTTTGCGGCTGTGCGCTGGGTTGCACCGGGCGAATGGTTGTCGCGATCGAGTCGCGTGTAAAGGACGGTTGCTGTGTTACTGCCGGTCTGGACGCCGCTGCGGCAGCACTTCGCGTTTGCGTTGCTGACGATGTAACGGCGGGTTGACTGGGCGCAACGGGGACGACGGCTCGTTCAACCGTCCGGGGCGCTTCAGCGACTTGTTGCTGCGGCCGAACCGCACTCGTTCGGGTGTTTGTCGCGGCGCTGGAGGGTTGAGCCTGCGTCACAGGGGCAGGTACCCGTGTTGCCGTCGCGGCAGGAGCGGGACGCGCAGTTTGCGTCGTCGCCGCAGGCTGTCGCGCGGAGGCCGGGGCCGGACGGCTTTCCGTACTCGCCGCCGTACGAGCAGCAGCCCGTGATGAACTCGCCGCCGCGGCAGGAGCGGGACGCGCACTTTGCGTACTCGTCGCCGCAGGCTGTCGCGCGGGGGCCGGGGCCGGACGGCTTTCCTTCGTCGCCGCGGGGGGGGTACTTTGCTTACTCTCCGCCTTACGAGCGGCAGCCCGTGAACTCGCCGCCGGGGCGATTGCCGCCGGCAGGATCACCACCATCAGACACACGACCCACGTCAGTTGTTGCTTTTTGCTTTGCGTTTTCATAGCACACATGCCTTTCTCCCGTTTGGGCTATTCGGCCGACGGCCGGAGCACCTTGGTTCGGGTTTAACAATTGTCAATTTAGACAGATGCCGTGCAATGCTGCTTATTTTTCATTTATAACAGTATGTTCCAGTCCGAGAACATTGTCCAAATACTTGACGCCGCGCTGACAGATATGAATCACAAGCTCTTTTTCTTCCGGCGTTAACCGGATCGCGTTGAACAGCGCCTGGAATCGCTCGCTGCGCTGTCGGAGGATATTGGCCAGTTCGTCGCGTCCCTGATCCGTCAGATCGATCAGCGTTATACGCTGGTTTTCCTGACTGATGGTCTTGGAGACGAGTTTGCGTTTCCAGAGCTTGGTCAGCGTCATCGAGATGGTGCTTTCGCTGACGTTCGGCCATGCCTCAGCGATCTGCGAGACACTCATCGGCCCGCGTTCGGCCAGTTGCTGGAAAATGAGTGATTCACGTTCGGTCAAGGCCTCTTCCGGTTCCTGGTCTTCCTGTACCGCCCGAATCAACCGCATTCGAAGACTGAGTTCGTGTATCGCCTTTTCTAAATCCGGACCCATAACATCTCCTGTTCTTCGTTCACTTGTCTTTCTATAATAAAGTACGCTCGACAGTTCGATTATATAACATTTTATTTATTAAACGATTTAATTTTTGAAATATCGATTCGCAATCCTCCTTGAGAATAGCTATAAGTTGTTTTATTTAAATAATTAAAGGATCACTTGGCCGATCTGAAATATGTTTGAATTTATGTAAATATATTGTTTTTTCTCAAATTTTTTTGGGAAACTGAGTCGCAGAATCGGCCTCCTGCCATAAATTCACTTTAGGGAACTGCAACATTCGGTATTACGGGCCTCTTGCCCGTCGGCTATTCGCTGAAACACAGAGCAGATCGATTGAAAAATGGTCGAAAAAAGACTTCAAAAGGGCAAAAGATTTGATATACTTGCGCGACATCGGATAATTCAGAGTCTCGATGTCGACCCGGAGTTTGGTAAAATCTTGCTGGTTGTATCGTTGCCAACGTAGCTCAATGGTAGAGCACTGGTTTTGTAAACCTGAGGTTGGGGGTTCAAGTCCCCCCGTTGGCTTTTTTGTATTTTTATGGTAAATTCTTTTATTCAATGCAGTTAGAAACGAAGGCAACGGGCGTTTATGGAACAGGCAATCGAAAAGGCCGGCGCGCTGATTGAAGCGATGGAGTACATTCGCAGCTTTAAAGGCAAGACCGTCGTCGTCAAGCTGGGCGGCAGCATCCTCGACGACGAGCAGCTTCGCCGAAAGTTGCTTCTGGATGTCGTTTTTATGGCCACAGTCGGGATGCGTCCTCTCCTCGTCCACGGCGGCGGCAAGGCCATCACCGCCGCGATGAACGAGGCGGGGCTGGAGCCGGTTTGGGTGCAGGGCCGCCGCTACACCGACGAGCGCACGCTGGCCATCGCCGAGCATACACTGGTCAATAAGCTCAACAAGCCCATCTGCCAGACGCTGACTGAACTCGGCTGCCGGCCGATGGGGTTGCATTCGCTGAGCAGTTGCGTCGTTTTTGCCGAGCCGATGCGGCTTCAGGGTGAAGACGGCCGCAAACTCGACCTCGGACTGGTCGGCAAAGTCTTCGATATCAACAGTGAACTGCTGACGACACTCTGCCAGAGCGGCGTCATCCCGGTCGTCGCCCCGGTCGCCCGCGCCAAGACCGGCGGCAAGCTCAACGTCAACGCCGACAGCGTCGCCGGGAACATTGCCGCGGCGATTCAGGCCGAGAAACTGGTCGTCCTCAGCGATACGCACGGCATCCGCCGCGACGTCAGCGACCCGGAAAGCTGGATCTCCAGCGTCAGCGAAATCGAAATCGAAAAGATGATTGCCAACGGCACCATCTCCAGCGGGATGATGCCCAAAGTCGAATCGTGCCTGATCGCCATCAACGGCGGCGCACGCAAGGCCCATATCATCGACGGCCGTATCCCCCATTCGCTGCTGCTGGAAATCTATACGTCCAGAGGGATTGGGACGCAAATAACAAAGTAAGTGCAAACGTTAAAATCCAATATGTAAAATTGTGGAGGCCGCCTGCGGCGGCATTAACGATATGAATACACAAGATGTTATCGCAATGTTCAACGAATACGTCATCGGCAACTACGGGCGGCTGCCGCGGGTCATTACCAGAGGGCAGGGCAACCGGCTGCGGGACCTGGACGGCAATGAGATTCTGGATATGTTCCCCGGCTGGGCGGTCAGCGGCATCGGCCACTGTCATCCCAAGGTCGTCGAGGCCATCCGCAAACAGGCCGGCGAACTGCTCCACATGGACAACACCTTTTACAATATTCCGCAGGGGCAACTGGCAAAGCTGCTCAGCGAGCGAGCCTTCGGCGGCAAGTGTTTTTTCTGCAACAGCGGCGCTGAGGCCAATGAAGCGGCGCTGAAGCTGGCGCGACGGCACACGGCCAAGGAAAAATACAAATTCATCACCGCCGAGCGCGGCTTTCACGGGCGAACCTTTGCCGCGGTCACCGCCACGGCGCAGCCCAAATACCACGACGGCTTTCTGCCGATGCTGCCGGGGTTCGTCTATGTGCCCTACAACGATATCGACGCGATGCACGAGGCCTTCACCGAAGAAGTCGCCGCCGTTCTGATCGAACCGATTCAGGGCGAAGGCGGCATCCACGAAGCAACGCCCGAATATATGCAGACCATCCGCGATCTGTGCGATGAGCATGGCGCGCTGATGATTCTCGACGAAGTGCAGACGGGCCTGGGGCGCACCGGCCGCTGGTTCGGCTACCAGCACTATGAAGTGACGCCGGACATCATCACGCTGGCCAAGGCCCTCGGCGGCGGCGCCGCCATCGGAGCAATGATGGCACGGCCGAATATCGCCGCCTCACTCGTGCCCGGTACGCACGCCTCGACTTTCGGCGGCAACCCGCTGGCCTGTGCCGCCGGCATCGCCGTCATCGAGGCCATCGAAGAAGGCGGCCTGCTGGAACACGCCGTCACGATGGGCGACTATACGCGGAATAAACTTGAAGCGCTTAAAGAAAAGCATCCCGTCATCGACCACATTCGCGGCAAGGGCCTGATGCTTGGCGTTCAATTGACCATGCCCGGCGCGGCCATCGTCAGCCGGTGTCTGGGAAAAGGCCTCCGCGTCAATTGCACACAGGACAGCGTGCTGCGGTTTATGCCCTCGATGGTCGTAACGACCGATGAGATCGACCAGGCGATTTCCATTCTTGACGAGGTCCTCGGCGAAGGAGAGACGCTATGAGAAGCTTTCTGACGATTCGGGATTGCACGAGCGACCAACTGAACGAACTGCTGACGATCAGTCACGATCTCAAGAAGCTCTATAAAAACGGCGGGCGCGACCTGTGCCTGTCCGGCAAGGTGTTGGCGATGCTGTTCGAAAAGACCAGTCTCCGCACCCGCGTCAGCTTTCAGGTGGCGATGTACGACCTCGGCGGGCTGGCGATTTATATGAAGCCCGAAGACATCGGCGTCATCGGCCAGCGCGAGCCGGCCAAGGACATGGCCCGCGTCTTCGCCCGGTATGTCGATGGCATCATGGCCCGCACCTTCGCCCACGACACGCTCATCGAGCTGGATCGCTGGTCGCATGTGCCGGTCATCAACGCCTTGAGCGACTGGTCGCACCCTTGTCAGGCGATGGCCGATATGATGACGATTCAGGAACACCTCGGACGGCTGGAAGGCCTCAAGCTGGCGTACGTCGGCGACGGCAACAACGTCGCCCGGTCGCTGGCGTTTGCCTGTGCCAAATTCAAGATGAAATACGTTGTCGCCTCACCTGCCGGCTATGAACTGGACGCCGAGACCTTCACAGTCGTCAATCAGATGCGCCCCGGCTGTGCCGAGCAGACACAGGATCCCGTCGCCGCTGTCAAAGACGCAGACGTGATCTATACCGACACCTGGGTCAGCATGGGCCAGGAAGATGAAAAGGAAAAGCGGCTGCGCGACTTTGCCGGGTTTGCCGTGGATGAAGCCCTGATGCAGCACGCTCCCAAGGCCAAGGTGATGCACTGCCTGCCGGCCTATCGCGGCTATGAAATCACCGACGGCGTGGCCGAATCGCCCAACTCCATCCTCTTCGATCAGGCCGAGAACCGCCTGCACTTCCAGCGCGGCCTGCTCAAAAAACTGATGAGCTCGACTCGATAACGGTACAATGAAACACAAAATTCTGGTTGCTACGACCAATCCCGGCAAGCTTAAAGAGCTGTCCGAGATGCTGGCCGACTTGGCCGGGCGGATTGCGTGGTTGAGCCTGCGCGATTTTTCCGAAGTTCCCGAAGTTGAAGAAGACGGCGCGACCTTTGCCGACAATGCCCGCAAAAAGGCGATCGGCTACGCGGCGGCGACCGGCCTGTGGACGCTGGCCGACGATTCGGGATTGGTCATTGATGCGCTGGACGGCGCCCCCGGCGTGTTGAGCGCACGCTTCGCCGCCGAGGAGTGCTCAGCCGGCGACCGAAAAACCATTGACCGTGCCAACTACGAAAAGGCCCTCCGGCTGCTCAGCAATGTCCCTGACAAACAACGCACCGCGCGCTTTGTCTGCCATCTGTGCCTGGCCGGCCCGGACGAAATCCAGCTGGAAGTGACCGGCTCGGTCGAAGGCGTGATTACCCGCGCCCCCATCGGCGAGAGCGGCTTCGGCTACGACCCGGTCTTTTACATCCCCGCTCTCGGCAAAACCGCCGCCCAGCTCGATCCCGACGAGAAAAACCGCATTTCTCACCGAGGCCGCGCCATCGCCGCCCTGCTGCCGCGACTTGCAACCCTGTTATCCGGCGTCGGTGACTGTTAGATATACGCCGCAAACATTGACGATGGAAATTAAGGACTTACATCACTGGACTCTGACGTATGCCGAGGCCAGAGCGCTTCAAACACAACTGGCCCGGCAGGTGAAACTGAGACCGATTGGCCGCTCAATCCGTTCGGTGGCGGGGCTGGATTGTGCCGTGGACAAAAAGGCTGGCAGGATATTGGCCGCAGTGGTGGTGATGTCGTTTCCGGGACTGCAAGTGATTGAAACTGCCGCCGCCTGCGCCGAGCTGACGTTTCCCTACGTTCCCGGCCTGCTGAGCTTTCGGGAATCGCCCGTTTGTCTGGCCGCGGCCGCAAAGCTCCGGACAACCCCCGACCTGTTCCTCATCGACGGCCAGGGCATCGCCCATCCGCGGCGGCTGGGGCTGGCGTCGCATCTGGGCCTTTTCCTCGACCGCCCGACCATCGGCTGCGCCAAGAGCCGCCTGATCGGGACGTATGATGAACCGGGGCCAAACAAGGGCGACACAAGCCCGCTTTGCGACGGCGACCAAACCCTCGGCGCTGTCGTCCGCACCCGTACAGGCGTCAAACCCCTCTTCATCTCCCCCGGTCACCTGTGTACCCTGGAAGATGCGATTTTTGTGACGCTCCTGCTGACCGACCGCTATCGCCTGCCCGAACCGACCCGTTTGGCACACCAACAGGTGACGGCGTTCAAAAAAAAGAGGTGTTGACGATCTTGTCTTTTTCTGGATAATCGGTGTATGCAGCAAACAAGTCGGTAAAAGGGTTTATGAGGATATCTGCGATGACCAAAGAAGAGGCGCTTGCCATATTTGAAGATTTCCATATCCGTCGTGTCTTCGATGAGGAGACTGAAACGTGGTATTTTTCCGTCGTGGATATCATCGCCGCACTGCTTGGCCAGCGGGATTATCAGACGGCGAGAAATTACTGGAAAGTTCTAAAAAACCGCCTCAATAAGGAAGGCAGTCAGTCGGTTACAAAATGTAACCGACTGAAGTTAAAGGCTTCCGATGGAAAGAGTTATCTTACGGACGTCGCAAGTCCGGAGATATTATTGCGGCTTATCCAGTCCGTTCCCAGCCCCAAGGCCGAGCCGGTGAAATTGTGGCTGGCCAAGGTCGGCTATGAACGCATCCAGGACATGAGCGACCCGGCCCGGTCGGTGGACCGCGCCCGCGATTACTGGCGCCAGCACGGCCGCAGCGAAAAGTGGATACAGCAGCGAATGACGGGACAGGAAACCCGCAACAAGCTGACCGACTACTGGAAAGACCACGAGATTGCGGGCGAAAAGGAGTTTGCGATTCTGACCAACATCATCCATCAGGAATGGAGCGGCGTCTCGGTCAAAATGCATAAGGAACTCAAGGGACTCAAGACCCAGAATCTGCGCGATCACATGAGCGAAGCGGAACTGATTTTTACCGCGCTGGCGGAACTGTCCACCCGACAAATCGCCGAAAGCGTCGAGGCGACCGGCATGAGCCGGAACGCCCAAGCGGGTAAAAAAGGCGGAGCGATTGCCAAAAAAGCACGCCTCGAACTGGAGCAGAATACCGGCAAAAGCGTCGTCACCGGCGAAAACTTTCTGACCCCGCCGGCCCCAAAACCAAAACTGAACCGCGGCAAAAAATAAAACACATCGCATAAAAAAAAGCCGGACACCTCGCCCGGCTTGGCTGCGTTGATGATGGGGGATTCATTTCCGACACGACGCTCTATGTCCCGTTGGGCTATGGTCACGACCGGCAGAGAGGCATTTTTGATTGCATCCCCTCCGGTCTTCCGGTAAAATTGCCGCCATAACGAAATCTTTATCAGAGAAAGCTCAATGGCTCAAAAACAGAACCCCAAAACCCGGCAGGTCTGCATCGTGACCGTTACGGGCAAAGACAAAGTCGGCATCATCGCCCGCATCGCCAATGCGATGGCCAAGGCCAACGTCAACATCATCGACGTCAGCCAGCGGATTATGGAAGAGTACTTCGTGATGACGATGGCCTGCGACATCACCGACACCACCGCCGATATGGACAAACTTCACACTCAGCTTTCCCGCATCGCCAAAGACATGGAGCTGAACATCACCTTCCAGCACGAAAACATCTTCAAGATGATGCACCGGGTGTAGCGGCAACGGCAAACAACGTGGGGTTTCTTTGCTATTGCGGCGATTTAAGCCGGTCTTGAGCGATGGCATTCACGGCGTCGTGTTCGGCCCTGTTCGCATACCCTATCTTCGGCGTCGGAGGCGGGTCCATCTGTGCACCGAGAAAAAACCCCGGATGCGGCGGCTGGTTGTAGCCGACATTCTGCCAGGCCACACTCATGCGATACACCGGGTCGTGCATCAGCGTATAAAGCCGATGCTCCGTTGGAATCGTCGTGGTAAAGACCAGCAGGCGGGTGTTATCCTGATGCCGCCAGATGACCTCTTCGCGCCAGTCGCCGAGAATATCGGCGACGAGGCCGGGCGTTTTTTTGGTGCCGTTATTGGACGCCGCTCCGTCGTCATGCGCCGCCAGGATACGATCCAGACGGTTGGTGTTCCAGTTCCACTTCTCGATCACCGTCCCGTCCAGCAGTTCGCGCAGCAGGTCACCCGTCCACCAGACGCCGAAATTGACCTGGGACGGCCGTGACGACGCGATGATTTCGCCTTTGGCACTGTACAGCGCACGGCTGTTGGTCGCCCATGCCTCGTAACCGGGATGACGCGGGTCAATATCAAACGCAACGCCGCGGCCCACATCACCGGTCGCCGGCGCCGACCACAGCACCTGCCCCGTGGCGGCATCGCGGAACGACATTCCGATGCCGCCGTTGGAACCCGGCGATTCATGGGGCATGAACACCTCAAGCCCGGGCCGCGAGGGATCCATATTCGACAGATGCAGCGCGTCGCCGTGTCCCAGCCCGGTCGAATACAGTCCTGTTCCGTCATGCCGGATGGCGGCCGAACCGTAAATAATATCGTCCTTACCGTTGCCGGTTACGTCCGCGACGGCGAGGCTGTGATTGCCTTGGCCGATATAGGCGATGTTAATGTTGTCGTTGATGCCCCGGCCGGCCTTAAATATCCATTCCTTCGTCAGTTTTCCGTCTCGCCAGTTGTAGGCGGCAATCTCGTTTCGTGCCGGATACCCCGACTGCGGCCCGTAATAGCCCCGCGCCATAATCAGGCTCGGCCGTGCGCCGTCGAGGTACGCCACGCCGGCCAGGAAGCGATCCGCACGGTTGCCGTAGTTGTCTCCCCATTGCTTGACATCGACGCGATTCGGATAGAAATCCGTCGTCGCCAGCGCCGCTCCGGTCAAGCCGTCAAAAACGGTAAGGTATTCCGGGCCGGCGAGAATATAGCCTGCGGAATTGCGATAGTCGGCGTCTGCGTCGCCGATGACCGTTCCCGCACCGTCTATCGTCGCCTCGGCCGTTTTACAGGCGATCTCGGCCCGTCCGTTGCCGTCAAAGTCATAGACGATAAATTGGGTGTAATGAGCCCCGGCGCGGATATTCCGCCCCAAGTCAATTCGCCACAGAAACCGTCCGTCCAGCGTGTAGGCGTCCAGATAGACATTGCCTGTATAACCGGAATGAGAATTGTCTTTGGCGTTGGAGGGGTCCCACTTGACGATGATTTCATATCGGCCGTCGCCGGTCAGGTCGCCCACGCTCAGGTCGTTGGGGCTGTAGTCGTAGCGCACGCCGTCGGGTGTTATCCCTCCTGCCGGCCGCCGCAGGGGGATCTCCAGATAGGGGTGACGCCAGACCGAAACCGGTTCGGACGCCGGCTGTTCGACCCCGTCAACCACCGCCGCAACACGGTAGGTACTGTTGATTGCCGTGGTATCGATGTACTGTGTCGCCCCGGTCAGCGGTGCAGAAGTGATCCTTGTCGAACCCCGATAGAGATGGAAGCCGATGTCCTGTCCCCACTCCGTGCCCAGCAGCCGCCAGCTCACGAAGACCTCGTCGCCGCTGGTCCGCACCGCCGTCACCCCGCGATCCAGCCATTCCATCTGGCGACCGACGGGGCGGCTCTGCCCGGCCCATGCATCAGAATCGCCGGCATCTGTGTCGCTTTCGCCGATGGGTATGCCCTCTGCCTTGGCGTCTTCGGCCAGCCTTGCCGATGCCGGATCAAGCAGATTCGATTCTTCGCCCGCCGCGGCGGACACACATAAGCCAATGAATCCCAATAAGATAAGGTTTCGCATCCACTATACCCCAAGCGGCCAATCCCTATACTTTCAAGGGATCGCACCACAAAAAAAAAGACCCGTCATTCCTTATTACGGAAAGTGACGGGTCTGGCCAAATGTAGCCCCAAGGGGATTCGAACCCCTGTCGCCGGGTTGAAAACCCGGTGTCCTAGGCCTCTAGACGATGGGGCCGGATACTCACATTATTCCATGTTGATGGCTTCGACGGGGCACTCGTCCACGCAGACGCCGCAATCGACGCACTTTTCGGCATCGACGAACGCCTTGCCGTTCTTCATTTCAATCGCTTCGCTGGGGCATGAATCCACACACGACTCGCAACCGGTACAGGTACTGGCTTCAACTTTTGCCGGCATCGTAAAATCCTTTCCAAAAGATCGATTACTTGTATTTATTAAACAGGCAGAAGAATTTACGAAATTTTTGCCCAATACTCAACAAAAATTTTATTATTTTCAACGTATTTATCAAAACAGCCCCAATATCCCCATAAAACCACGCCGGGATGTGGCTGCACACGCTGGCCTGTGGTTCTGGGTGCTTGCTGTCCGGTTCCGGCGTTGATTGGCTTTTTTTCAGTCAACAGTGATCAGTTATCAGTAAACAGTTGTTGAATAAGATCTTATGGTTTATGCAAAATAGAAAATTGGGTTCGTGTGGTCATTGTTGAGATGATAGAGGTTAGGGATTAGAGGATAGAAGATAGATATGAGTTCTTATTGGCTATTGAATAATTATCTAAACACATTACAGTTTCAACTTTGCACAGTGAAAAAACGAACGAAGCAAATTTTGCTGCCGCGACTGTCTTACAAGGCTATCTCATACCCATAGTATCGGCAGGAATACGTTCGTTTATTTGACTTTTCAAAGATGAATAAAATGCAGACTCGACCTTGGACAATGCTGATAATGTTAACAGGTTGGCTATTGAAATGAAATGGACCCAAAATCAAACCCCTACAAATTCTCCCTCCTCCTCACCCTGATTCTGTCCATTGTGATAGGTATAGCCCTATGGTATTTCAACCGTATACACCCCCTGTGGATTTACCTTCTTACCCTGAGCCTGACTATATTTTTATTTTACGGTTATGACAAATATCAGGCAATCAACCAAAATACCAGAATCCCTGAGGCAATACTCCACCTTATAGCCTTGGCAGGAGGCACAGTAGGTGCATTTGCCGGTCAGCTATTTTTTTGACATAAAACAAAGAAATTGAGTTTCAGGGTAATTTTTATTACAATTGCAATTGTACAAATAGGATTAATCTTGTGGTGGTATGCAAGAAGGGTATAAAAAAACAGGGAAATGTTTCCTATTGTTTATGTAGAATTCTCAATACCTATAGAAATAAAAACGTGTTTTTTTGCGATAAACGAAAAACAATCAAAAAACCATTTTGTCGGAAAGGAAGCGTTATGGGAAACTTAATCATTCAATTGATCAGCGGGGCTGTTGGTGGGAATATTGCAGGGGGTTTGTTTAAGAAAATATCCCTTGGTACACTGTGGAATTCTGTTGCCGGTATTGTCGGCGGTGGGATTGGAGGCCAACTGCTGGGTCTTCTGGGCATTTCCACGGGCAGCGGCGGGATGGATATCGGCAGTATTGTGGGAAATATTGCAGGTGGTGGAGTGGGCGGCGGCGTCTTGTTGGCAATCGTAGGTCTTATCAAGAAAGCCATGAGCAAATAAAACTGCCGTTGTTTCGATTGATTATGTTTTACCGGCCTGACAACTTTGCCAGTACGCACCCCTGAGCGAATGGTCTGAGAAAAGCAGAACAGAGAGGGGACACTGTCACAGCTCTGACTACTTTTCCAATGGATTTTATAAGGAAAATAAAATGACCAAACCAATGCTGATTGCTAAAAATTCCATGAATATTGAGTTTCATTTGCTTCCCCGCATGGCCAACCGTCACGGCCTGGTGGCCGGGGCTACGGGAACAGGCAAAACCGTCACACTGCAGCGAATAGCCGAGTGTCTCAGTGAAAACGGCGTTCCTGTGTTTCTGGCGGATGTAAAAGGGGATCTTGCCGGCGTCAGTCAAAAGGGAACCGAGCAGCCCAAAATCATGGAACGCATTAAACTGCTGGGTCTTTCCGATCATTGCTTCCAACCTTTTCCGGCGGCGTTTTGGGATGTGTTCGGGCAAAGCGGACATCCCATCCGGACGACGGTTTCCGATATGGGACCGCTTCTGATGGGTCGGCTTTTGGATCTCAACAAAGTGCAGACCGGCGTTTTAAACCTGATTTTCAAGCTCGCTGATGATAACGGCCTATTGCTGCTGGACCTCAAAGACCTGCGATCCATGGTCCAGTATGCCGGAGAAAATGCCTCACAATTCACTACGGAATACGGCAATATTTCCAAAGCGTCTGTGGGCGCCATTCAGAGGGGCTTACTGGAATTGGAAACGCAGGGGGGCAGTCAGTTTTTTGGTGAACCGATGCTGGATATCTTTCATCTGATTCAAACCCATTCGGATGGAAGGGGGGTTATCAATATTTTAGCGGCCGATCAATTGATCAACCGGCCGAAAGTCTATGCGACGTTTCTGCTGTGGCTCCTGGCGGAACTGTATGAGCGCTTGCCTGAAGCGGGGGATCTGGAGAAACCCAGGATGGTTTTCTTCTTCGATGAAGCCCATTTTCTCTTTGAAGACGCCCCCGAGGCCCTGCTGGACAAAATCGAGCAGGTCGTGCGGCTTATCCGGTCAAGGGGCGTAGGTGTTTATTTTATCACCCAGAATCCCCGCGATGTGCCCGACAAAGTATTAGCCCAGTTAGGCAATCGTGTGCAGCATGCCCTAAGGGCCTTCACGCCGCTGGAGCAAAAAGCCGTCAAGCTGATGGCTCAGACCTTCCGCCCGAATCCTCAGTTGGACATAGAGAAGGTGATTACGGAACTGGGCACAGGCGAGGCCCTCATTTCTTTCCTGGAAGAAAAAGGGACGCCCGCCGTGGTCGATCGTGCCTTTGTTTGCCCTCCCCAGGGCCGCCTGGGCACAATTACCCCCGACGAACGCCAGAGGATTATTCAAAGTTCGATCCATTTCGGCCGTTATGAACAGGTTATTGACCGGGAATCGGCCTTTGAAGTGATAAAAAAACGGACCGAGCAGAGAGCGGCACAAAGTCAGCCCTACCCCAGCAAACAGATGACATATCCATACCCGTCTCCGTCTCCTCGGTACAAGGAGCCGGCGCCGCGTCGAAGTCCGGGCAGGCCCAAGGACAGCTTGGGCGAAGCTTTTGCCAAAAGCGCCATGCGTACCATGGGAAGTTCACTGGGTCGTCAGATCCTTCGCGGGGTGCTGGGCTCGATCCTGGGGAAACGATAAGGTACACACCCTATCGGGGGGTGTTCTGTGTTCCCGTGCAAATTGTCGAGCAAAGATGAGGAAACAAGGTTTCTAAAAATCAGAACCTGGATTGATGACCGATCAGGTCCTGTTGAAAATCTTGCGGAGTCATAAATTTTCCGCCTTAAACGTATCTCCCTCATCTAAATTACCTGCGGTGAATCCTTTGTAAAACCATCGTTTCCTCTGCTCAGAAGTCCCATGCGTAAAACTATCCGGCACAACATATCCCTGCGCTGCTTTTTGGATACGGTCATCGCCCACGGCGCTGGCAGCATTCAACGCCTCGTCCAGATCCCCTTCTTCCAGCAGGTTCATTCGGTTAGCGTAGTGAGCCCACACGCCTGACAAATAGTCCGCCTGCAATTCAAGACGAACGAGATATTTGTTAAACTCATCTTCATTAAGCCTTGATCGGAGAGACATCACTTGCTCATTGATTCCCAGAAGTGTTTGAACGTGGTGGCCAATTTCGTGTGCAATCACATAGGCCATCGCAAAATCGCCCGGTGCCTGAAAACGTTCCTGTAATTCCTGATAAAAACTCAAATCAATATACACTTTGTGATCGCCCGGACAGTAAAATGGACCTGTGGCAGAACCGGCGTATCCGCACGCCGACTGTACACTGCCTGTAAAAAGAACCAGTTTCGGGTACTCATAATTCAAGCCCTGCTCACTGAATAACTGGGTCCAGACATCTTCGGTCTCAGCCAGCACCACGGACACAAATTGCGCCAGTTCATTCTCTTCGGCACTCGGTACATATGGTACAGTGCTTGCTGAATCTTCAAGCGGCAGCGTATTTAAGATTTGTGATGGATCACCCCCCAGAAAATAAATAGCCAGAACGATAATGATTGTCCCTATACCGCCTCCGATCAAACCTGGTTTAGGAGAAAGTCCTCTGCGGTCTTCAACGTTTGAACTTGATCGTCTGTCTTTCCAGCGCACCGTAGTCCTTGTGGATTAGTATTCAATCGCAGCCGGCAGTTTTTTGGCTTGCTCAATCCAATCGGTAACTACCGATTCTGTCGGCACACGGCGGGTTGATTTCTTCTGTTCATTCACTTCGGTCATCTTTTTGGTCAGATTGGCCGGAACACGGTTCTTAAGTTCTTTGACCGAGCCACCATACTTATCCTTTCAACTAATTCACTCCCATATCAGTTAAAAGGGCTTCGGAGGGAGATGAGGAGTTAACCCCAGAGCTCGGTTCCACCCTTACACTATTCGAGATTATACCCTAGGGGAGAATATTGGCAAGCAGATTTTGAAAATCCTCAAAAATCCGCCTTTGGAGCAAAAAAAGGAGGAAAAGCAGTCGGTGAGGCTGCCCAGGGCAAACTCCACAGACGGCAGAAGGAGCAAAATAGAGCATATCTAAAACAAACCGGCTGTCAACTCTGTTTTTTGGTCTCGCGTTGCATCGCGCGATATTCCGAAGATAGAAAGAGCGATATGGCGACAACAAAAAAGGAAATTTGCGAAAAAATAGCAGAAACCCAGAACAGGCAGGCAGATTGTACACAATCGGTCTGGGATGGGAAATGGGCGGCGTCAGGCCTGCAGGAAAATAAAACGCTGGCGGTTTTATAGAAAAGGCGGTCAAAGGATGAATCGAAGCCATATTCTTATATCCAGACCACAATTATCAATTACCGGTTTGGATACTACCGCAACGATAATCGCTTATCAAGCGGGAGATAAAACAATGAGGGAGAATTCAAAGTGGGGGAAAATTTACGCCCAAAATTACGCCCACTTGATATGCAGGACACAAAAAAAGCCCAATAATCTGCATTATCAGGCTAAAAACAAGGGTGGAAGAGGGGACTCGAACCCCCGACCCCCAGAACCACAATCTGGTGCTCTAACCAACTGAGCTACTACCACCGCAAAAATACCGAGAAAGAGTATAACGGCCCCGTATAGGCCTGTCAAGCCATGAATTTGTGATGGGGGAATTTCAGGCCGCATTTGCCGACAACAAGACACCCATAAATTTGAATCCAGCGATTATCCTATGACTATTGGCTTCGGCTGGGCCGGGCGATTCTTACCCAATCTCTGCGGGAAGACTACGGTACCAAAAAGATGTCGTCTGGATTGCAGGGCGTTTCCATGCCCCGATAGACATCCACGCCCAGCACCGTAAAGATATCGTCGCCGTTGACGATCCGTGTTGTAATAAACTCCACGGACCCGTCACTGTACAGAACGCTTTGGCCTTTATGGCGGTGGTTGGCGCTCATCATCTGGCGCAGTTGCTCGTCAAGCTGGATGCGTTCGAATTCGTTGAGCTGATGATAAACCGAAGGTTGAAAAGGGACTTGCCGGAACAGCGGGTTCAGGTCGCCAGCGATAATGCGGCGTGACTGGCGGGTCAGGCTATTAGCATTATCGTCGCACAAAAGGATAAAGCTGTAGCTGATGTTGCGGCGCAACGGGAAATCCTCCAACTCGGCCATTTGGGCGGCATTGTACTGCACCGGGATCCCTTCACTATCGCCGCCGCACACAAACACGCTGCCTTTGGCATAGCCGTCCTTGACAAGTTGCCAGACATAGCGCGTATTGGAGTGGATTTCCGGCCCTTGATAGCCGATTTTCCACCATGGTGAGCCGCTTTTGACCAGCGTTTCACCGATACGGCCATTGTGGTCGCTGCCAAACGCGGCCATGGCTTGGCCGATCTGACGGAGGTGGTCGGCACAGACGACCTGTCGGCTGCGGTCGCGCATCGCGCCAAACGACGGAAACAAGATGCCCGCCACCAAGACAACCGCCGCGGCGGTCGCCAAAACCTCAAACGCCGGCCTCCAGAAACGAACGCCAGCGGAAAGGGCGGGGACTGGTGCAGGATGATAATCGAGATTATCCTGCTCTTGTTTCAGCAAGGTTTCCAGCTTGCTTGTGCCTACCAGCCGAGCGGAGGCCGCAAGTTTGAGTCGCGCAACCGTCAACTCGGCAAGATTTTCGGGGCAGGGTTCGTATTTGAGGGTGTCCAATTCTGTCAGGGTATCTTCCAGATTGGCATAAAGACGAGCCGCCTCAGGATTGGAGGCAATCAGATCGCGCCCCCGAGAAATGTCTTCCTCATCGCCGCAGCGAAAATAAAAGTCCAAAATAAGTTGCTGATCTTCAGATTTCAGATAACCCATGATTATCGGTCCCGCGATTGGCAGCTTTCCATTTCTTCATAAAATGCACAACAGCCGTGTGCAACCGGCTCTTTACCGTCCCTATAGGTATACTGAGAATCTCGGACATATGTTTGTAGGAAAATTGTTCAAAATATGCCAAAATCAGAATTCCCCGAAGATTTTCCGGCATCTCGGCTATTACCTCCCGAACCCGGCGGGCGGTTTCGTCCTGTGAGACCTCGTCCTCGGGGGTGATTTCGTAGGAGGTCAGGATATTGACGACCTCATCTATCGACACATCCCCTGCGTCGGCCATTGTCCCCATGCTCAGCGAGGATTGCCGCTGAATCTTGCGGAGGGCGTCTTTGGCCTTGTTGGCCGCAATGGTGAATAGCCACGGCCGGAGCGGACGTTCCATATCAAAACTGTCCTGGCTGGTGTAAAGTTGCAAAAAGGTCTCTTGGAAGATATCTTCGACAAGGTCCTGCTGGCTGACAAACCGACGCAAAAAGGCGTACAGAGAATTCTTGTAGCGATCCACGATCTCGCGGAAAGCCCATTCGTGCCCTTGCCGATACTGCTCAAGCAGCTCAGAATCGGTCAACTGGCTGATCTGGTTTTTCGTATTCTCCGTATCCATAGTAGGATATAGAATCGCCTTACACGGTTTAGCCACTCTTTGGGGCCGCACTATTAGTATAGATGAATCAGACAGGCATTTGAATTCAAAAAAACGATTCTTCTGAAAAAACTGTCGCCGTCGACCGCAATTTCAGGAATTAATTGTTGCAAATCGAGCGCGGCTCCGTTAATAAGGTATTTTCTTGGCTTTCTGATTCGGGCAGGTAGCTCAGTTGGTAGAGCAACGGACTGAAAATCCGTGTGTCGGCGGTTCAAATCCGCCCCTGCCCATTTCTGAAAATCCCCGTTTTTTGCTCAATAATACGGATTTTCTGCCTTTTTCGGCCTTCGTATCCATACCCTCAAACTGTCCAGAATAGTCTACGCTGACATGCCGCTGACGCTCACATTTGTCATCGTTGACGTCAGCGGATTTCACCGGTTCGGCATGTCGGTGTCCAACCAGTGAAAAAATGTTTGCCGAAAAGTCCGCCCCCGGCAGACAGGCCAGCGCCGCCCGCTCCTGTTCCGGGAACACTTTCGCGTAAATGTTCATCGTCAATACCGGCGTTGAGTGTCGCGCGAGTCTCTGGGTGATCTTCATCGGAGTATTGCTGTTCGCCAAGAATGAGATATAGCTTACCCGTAACGAATGAAAATCAATCTTCCTTCCTTCTGCGTCCTTTGTCGGAAGTCCGGCCGCTTTGAGATCGTCCCGTACCCATTCGCTCGGCCTCGCGTGTCGGTTGAACGTGGGGAATAGCGGCGCATCCGGTGCCGGGTTCTGTATCTGCCGCCAGACCGTCAGCATCTTGACCAGGGCGGGCGTTAGCGGCTGTGCCGCGTCCTTGCCGCCTTTTGTCTTGCTCGCGTCCAGAAGGATTACAGGGTTTGCAGCGTCAAGCCGAACATCAGCCCATCGAATCGCCAGCAGTTCGCCGCGGCGGTATCCGGTCAGCCCGGCAACCATATACAAAACCGCTCGCGCCTGTCCGGTCATCGGAAAGTTTAGTTTTTTCTCGCGGACCTTGTAAAATTCCCGATCACTGGCAAAGGTCTTTTCAATCAGCGTCTGAAATTGCTCCGGTGTCAATACGCCGCGCGGCGTGAGTTCTGCGTCCACTGTTTCGAGAACGTCTTTCAGTGGGTTGTCGTCGATTCTCCTGTGCTTGCGCAGCCAGGCGGCAAACATCTTGCAAGCCGTGATGTAATTGTTCAGCGTCGTCCCTGAAACGTCCTCTTGACGATTCTGGATGAACGATTCAACATCGAAAGCGGTAATGTCGGCCACTGTCTGCCAGCCGCAAAAAGCCGCGACGGTCTTTACCCTGTTGATCGTGCCGGTGATGTGGCTTTCAGATTTCCGGCGTGTTTCCAGTGAGGTCTTATAGTCCTCGATCTGCTCCGTGATGGTCTTTACAACGGCGGGCGCTGCCGTCTCTGGTAATAGTCCCCATCCCGTCAAGGTCTTTTGTATCCGCTCCGGCTGACCCTCAAACCATTCCAGCAGGTCGGCGGTCGGCTTCTTGTCCTGATAGTCCAGCGCCAGCAGTTCCCGGACTTTCTCGGCCAGTGCTTCGCTCTTGCGGTAACTCTCAAAGGCGGCCAGCCTGTGCCGCTTGCCGTCGTTCTCTGCAAAGTCGATGTAATTCAAGCGGCTTTTGCGTCCGGTGTCCGTGCGTTTCTGTTTGCCGATCTTCATCGTTTGCCCCCCTGCGATTTGCGCTTGACCCGCTTCAGTTCCAGCCCGACAACGGCGGCGACGCGCTCGGCGGTCGTAATGCTCAAGCCCCGTTCACCCCGCATAAACCGGCTTAGCTGCGAATGGTCAACGCCGGTTTGTCGCGTGATCTCCATCAGCGGCCAGCCGGTTTCTTCAATGGCGGCTCTGAATTGCTGTTCCCAAGAATACGCATCAGATTGTTTTTTTTTCTTGCTCATAAGTCCCATCTTACGCTTAATGTCGGTTCGTGTCAATAGTCTTGTTTACTTTTTTTTCACAAAATCTGCAAATTTTTCCAGATCGTCCAAAAGCATCTTTAAAATCCCGTCGTCCCCATCGCCCCCGGTTCCCTTCTCCGCGCCCCGCAGAATCCGGCAGACCGCCCGCGCCGTCCAGGGCTTGCCCCTATGCAGCACCCCCCGACTATTCAGTGAATCGGCAATCCATCGCCCAGACCGCCCGCAAAATCGCGCGTACCGCATCGCCACGATCACAGCCTGCTCGTGCGGCGCTGCGAGCAGGCGGACACCAAAGGGCAGGCATCGGCGGGCAAGCCCCGGCCTGTCGGCTTCTGTCTTTGCAAATGCCCGCTCCATCCCGGCAGCGCAGGCAGTACCAATCGAAACGATCTCGTCTGCCGGTTTATACTTTCGTCCCATCGTCGTAACCTTTCAAAAAATCATCTGTCAGTTCATCCCCGGCCAGCCGCCGGAGTTCGTCCAGTGCCATCGCCGCCCGCTCTACGTCGGCGTCGGACCGTGCCGACCGTAAGATCAGAATGGAATTTCCTCATCATCTGCCGCCGTCCATTTGTAGGTTTGAGCTTCTCTTTGATTACGGTCTGTCTGCACCTTCTCGATGTACCCGCGATCGCAAAACACGCTCAGTATGTTTCGTGCTGTCTCACGGCTGTAACCAATGATCGAACCGGCTTTACGACTGGACATAAAAAACGTTCCATCGGGAGACTGCAAGGCCAACTCAAATAAGACCTCGAGCAAAAGTTTGATGCTGTCGGATTCAAAATCGGCTTGCTTTATCCCTCTCCCCTCATCAATCCGCTGCCGTGCCGTCATCACCGCCTGGCCGAGTACGCCGCTACCAGATGGAAACTTGACGCGACCCCACGCCGCCACGAAGTCGAACCAAGTCGGCTCAAAGTCTTTCGTCCTGATGATAGGTTGCGCCGCCTTGTGCCATTTCTCAACTGCTGGCCGGGCTTCTTCGGGTGTGTTGTATATCGCCTTTAGCCTGGCCGCCAAAAGGAAAAGCCTGTTGTTCCGTTGCCCCGGCTCTGTCGGAAGGGTCTCACGAATCGCAGCCGCCACAACACCACCATCACCACCACCCACCACCACCCCTAAACGGTTATGGGGAGTCCTGTGGAGTCTTTGTGGTGTCTTTGTGGTGTCATAGTGATGTCTTGTGGCGTCTTGTGGCAAGTTGAGGGATTCAAGGTCAATTTTTGGTAACTGCTGGCCGTTCGGCGGGGTAGTCCATCGGTAGATCGTGCCGGACGTGTGGACGCTCGGCGGTGCGACGACGTACCCGCTCGCCTTGATGTCGATGCCGTCAAGCGTCAGAGTTTTAGTCTCGTCGGTTACGGCGTAAACGTGAAAGCCCCGGCCTGTCTGAACGGTCGGCAGGGCGGCGGCAAGGTCTGGATGGTCGGCTTTCCATCGCTGATACAGTTCGGCCTCGTCGAAGTCGATCACCGTCAGCGAGCCGGATACCGCGCCGCAAATTATCCCGATGCCGTGCTGTCCTTTGACAAACCACTTTCGCACCTGCGCCTCGGTGGGGCGTGTGGACTGATACTGTTTCCACGTCTTGAGGCTCGGCTTCTTCGTCCCCGTCTTGATCGGGATGATCGACCAGCCGCGCCGCAGATAGTCCAGAGCTACGCTTAGCGTGTCCATCATTTGCCCTTCCAATGCCAAGCCCGGCGCGGCGGACAACCGGCGGCCACCCACTGCTCGACCTCGGCGCGACGTAAAAGGATTTTTCGTCCAAGCTTGATCTCCTTCGGCCCGATGCGCCCGGCGCTGCGTTGCTCGAAATAGTGCGCCCTTGAGATCTGCAACAGCTTGCAAGCGACGTTCACGTCAACCAGTAGGCTTTGATCTTCCGGGGTGAGGTGCTTATCGTTGCTCATCGCCGCCCCCTTTCTCAGCCAGTCGATCAAGCGCGGCCTGTACCGCTACGGGGTTGAATCTAAGCCGCCCATTGACGGACAAAGAAGGTATGATGTTTTCTTTAGCCAGTCGTCGTAAATATGC
>Ga0209723_1000837_pt1 | contig 53338 bp, 50 predicted proteins | sample BiotimSIPDNA_2_FD_185750 | JGI IMG/M metagenome (GOLD analysis project Ga0209723, IMG submission 185750) | Anaerobic biogas reactor microbial communites from Washington, USA - Biogas_R2 time_0 SIP DNA (SPAdes) (version 2) | ecosystem: Engineered > Bioreactor > Anaerobic > Unclassified | place... | reverse complement strand
CCTGTAAATCAAGGGGTTTCGGGGATAGTCAAGGATTTTATGTTAAAATAAAAACATCCCAAAATATTAGGATGCTTTTAATGTCATATAACTAAATGATTTATTCAAATATGGGTGTGGAAAGATAACGTTCACCGCTATCAGGTAACAGTGCAACTATTACTTTACCCTGGTTTTCCGTTCTTTTGGCCAGCTCCGCAGCAGCGAATACGGCTGCACCTGATGATATCCCTACCAGCAAACCTTCGGTTTTTGCCAGTTGCCGTACCGTTTCATAAGCTTCTTCGTTTTTAACCTGAAATATTTCATCGATTATACTTACATTTAAAATATCCGGTATTATACCGGCCCCAATTCCCTGAAGACCGTGTGGTCCCGGTTTACCTCCCGATAATACTGGTGAATCGTATGGTTCTACTGCTACCACTTTGATTTCCGGATTTTTCGCCTTTAACACTTCCCCTACTCCGGTCAGGGTTCCACCTGTACCAACCCCGGCAACAAATATATCTACTTTACCATCGGTATCATTCCAAATCTCCACTGCGGTAGTTTGCCGGTGAATCTCGGGATTAGCAGGGTTGGCAAACTGTCGGGTCATAAATGAAGGTTTGATTTCCCGGGCCAATTCTTCGGCTTTTTCAATTGCACCTGGCATGCCCAGTTTACCAGGAGTTAAAACTAATTCTACTCCCAGAGCTTTTAGCAACGTTCGCCTTTCCACGCTGAATGAATCCGGCATGGTAATAATCAGGTGATAACCTTTGGCTGCTGCTGCGAAAGCCAAACCTATACCGGTATTGCCACTGGTTGATTCGATAATAGTAGTCCCCGGACTTAACAGCCCTTTAGCTTCCGCATCTTCAATCATATGAAATCCAACCCGGTCTTTTACGCTACCGGCCGGATTAAAATACTCCAGTTTGGCAATTACTCTGGCCTCCAACCGATTCTGCCGATTATATTTGTTCAGCTCCAGTAAAGGAGTATTACCAATTAAATCGGTTAGAGTGGCTGCTATTTTGTTCACTGTAAAACCTCCTCAAACTATTGTTAACCCTTAATATTCATAATTTAATCAAATCTTTTACTACTTCCGCAGCTAACAACAAGCCAGCTGCTGACGGTACGAAAGCAATACTGCCGGGTATCTGACGACCTGATTCCATACGGACAGATACTTCTGACTGTATAGCAATATTATTGCATTCAATAATATTATCTACAATTGGGGTCAGGGGTTCCTCTTTCGAATAGACTACTTTTAAAGCCTCTACTCCCCTTTTACGTAACTCTTTACGCATTACTTTGGCCAGCGGACAAACTGAGGTGGCATAAATATCACTAACTTCAAATCGCGCAGGGTCCAGTTTATTACCGGTACCCATACAACTGATAATGGGTATTCCCCGCTGTTGACAACTTACAACCAGATCAATCTTGGCAGTTACCGTATCAACAGCATCTATTACATAATCATAGTCTGGTCGCAGTAACGCTTCTGCCCGTCCCGGCATATAGAATTCCTGATATACCTCTACCTCTGCACGGGGATTAATATCCACTATCCTTTCACGCATTATTTCAACCTTAGGTTTACCTACCGTTTCATGAGAGGCATGAATCTGGCGGTTGATGTTGGTCACACATACATTGTCATCGTCAACCAGAACTAATTTACCTACCCCGGAGCGTACCAGGGCTTCTACGGTAAAACTGCCCACCCCGCCAATACCAAATACTGCCACTCTACTGGCAGCCAGTTTTTGCAAGGATTCTTTACCAATTAACATTTCCGTTCGGGAAAATTCATGTAACATATTTAACCTCTAATCACCCTATATTTCCAATCGTTTTAGGCGCAGGGCATTGGTAACAACTGATACTGAACTGAAAGCCATCGCAGCTCCGGCCCAGACAGGATTTAAGAGTCCCATAGCAGCTACAGGAATACCAATAGTATTATAAAAAAAGGCCCAAAACAGATTCTGTTTGATATTGCGGATAGTTAGCTGACTTAACCGGATGGCAGTGGCAATATCGCGTAAATCCCCACTCATCAGAGTAATAGCTGCAGCTTCCATGGCTATATCGGTGCCGGTACCCATGGCTATTCCCAGGTCAGCAGTGGCCAAGGCCGGTGCATCATTAATGCCGTCACCAACCATAGCAACGATCTTGCCGCTATCCCGTAACTGCTGAATTTTTTCAGCTTTATGTTCAGGCAATACTTCCGCCAGGATATGCTTGATTCCTGTCCGGGCAGCAATAGCTGCCGCCGTTTTTTCATTGTCTCCAGTTAACATCCAAACTTCCAGACCCATATCGCTCAGCTTTTTAATAGCTTCCGGCGAATGCTCTTTTACCGTATCTGCAACACCCAATAATCCCGCCAGTTTTCTGTCTATGGCAACCAAAATGGTGGTCTTGCCTTCTGCCTGCAGTTTTTGCAGCTCTATTTCTGCCGGTTTGGTATCAATCTGATATTCACTTAATAAATTACGGCTTCCTGCTATTACTTCTTTAGCATCAACCATAGCCATTATTCCTTTGCCGGCCACAGCTGAAAATTTCTCTACTTCCCGGGTTTCTATTTCACCCAGCCTGGCAACAGCTCCACGAACTATCGCCTCTGCCACCGGATGTTCAGACATTTTTTCCACCTGAGCTGTCCATTTCAGCATTTCATTTTCTTTGGACTCATAATCGCCAAAAGCAATTATATCAGTCAAATCCGGTTCGCCCTTCGTTATCGTACCGGTTTTATCCAATACCACCGTATCCACTTCATGAGCCCGCTCCAAATATTCACCGCCACGGATCAGAATTCCGCGTTCCGCCCCCCGACCGGTACCCACCATTATTGAGGTTGGAGTTGCCAGGCCCATGGCGCAGGGACAGGCAATCACGAGAACTGCTACCGCATTTAACAATGCCCGGGGGAAATTACCCGTATCTCCCTGCCAATACCACCAGACAAATGTTAATATGGCTATGCTTATAACTGCCGGCACGAAATAACCGGCTACAATATCGGCCATACGCTGAATGGGAGCTTTGCTGCCCTGAGCCTCCTGAACTACTCTGACTATCTGTGCCAGCACCGATTCTTTACCAACCTTAGTCGTTCTTACCTTTAATACCCCAAACTTGTTTACTGTAGCTCCGGTAACCTCATCACCACTATGCTTGTCCACCGGTATACTCTCACCGGTCAGCATAGACTCATCAACAGCTGAATATCCATCAATAACTACCCCATCAACCGGAATTCGTTCACCCGGTCTTATAATTGCAATATCGCCAACCAGTACTTCAGCTACCGGTATTTCCATCTCCCCATCATTTCTTATCACCCGGGCGGTTTTGGGCTGTAAACCGATAAGTTTCCTGATGGCATCTGAAGTTCGCCCTTTAGCAATACTCTCCAGATACTTACCCAGCAAAATTAGAGTTATCAATATGGCGCTAACCTCAAAATACAGATGGGGTTCAGGCAGGGTCAGCATTACTCCCAGACTGTAGAAGTAAGCTGCACTGGTACCCAAAGCCACCAGCACATCCATATTGGCATTTCCGTTCCGCAAAGCATTAAAGGCTCCCAGGTAAAATCCGCTTCCGGCTATAAACTGTACCGCTGTAGCCAGTACCAATTGCGTAAATGGAGAAGTCAGCCAGACCGGCAGGCTTATATTCATGAAATGTCCCAACATTATAATCAGAAAGGGGAATGAAGCCAGAGCTGAAAAATACAACATCTGTTTTTTTCTTCTTAATTCCGCCTGTTCATGTTCAGCCAGTTCATCCTGACTGAAATCGGCTAATAAATGAGGACTGTAACCGGTCTTGATCACCTTTTGCAAAATATCCTGAACGGATAACTTACCAGGCCAGTATTTTATCACCGCAGTTTCAGCAGCCAGATTTACATGGGCTTCTTTTACTCCCGGAAGCTGATTGAGGCCTTTTTCCACGCGGGCAGCACAGGCTGCACATGACATACCGTCAATCTTTAACTCCAGCCTTTCTTCCGGTACTTCAAAGCCAATCTTCTCAATACGCTCAACAATCTGCGGCAAATTGATCGCTTCCGGGTCATAGGCCAAAGTTAGCTGTTCGGTGGCAAAATTAACCTGAGCTTTTTCAACTCCGGCAGTTTTATTAAGACTCTTCTCGATACGGGCGGCACAGGCAGCACAGCTCATTCCGCCAACTTTGAGATTTATATTTTCCATATATCATTAACCTTTCAGCACTTTAACATAGAAATGACGCTGGCGCGGGCCGTCAAATTCACAAAAATATATCCCCTGCCAGGTTCCCAGCAACAATCGACCGTCAACTACCGGAATAAGCTCTGAACTACCAATGGTACTGCTCTTTAAATGCGCAGCTGAATTACCTTCACCATGCCGGTCACCAGCATGTTTCCAGGGGTACATTTCTGCCAGTCTCATCAGCATATCATGCACTACATCCGGATCAGCATTTTCATTAATAGTTATAGCTGCCGTAGTATGGGGGCAATACACCAATGCTATCCCGTTTTCAATATTGCTTTCGTTGACAGCATTCCGCACATAGGAAGTAATATCTATCATCTGCTCATGTTTATTAGTCTGAATGTTATTTTTATAAAGCATACCCACATCTCCTTTATTACCTTTATGATGTCTTATCGGGTTGAAATAGCATAAATATTTCCTGCATACTTATTTGATGCAGACAAAAAAGCAACAAAAGCAATTTCATAAAGTTTTGATACCGATTTTCTTCATTATATAAAAATTTCCCCTAGCATTCCAATTTTCATGTCAAGTCAATACCTATTCAGGTTACCCGTTAGTTTCTACCGGAATCGTTGTTGAAATTTGTCATATTAGAGAATATCTTTTCACTATTCAAATATTCAATGTATTATAATAACTAAAGATAGGAATCGAGAAAGGAAGGGATTTAATGGACTATTTGGAGCAAAATGAGTATCGCTGGTATATGTCTCAGCAAACATTCCCCGAACTTCTTAACCGAAATGTCACCTGTTTTGGTGCCAAGAAAGCGCAGATGTGGAAAAACAAAAGCGGTGAAATTGAGTCGCTTACTTATGCTCAGTTAGGCCGGGTGGTTAAGGAGATCACCTGTGGACTGATGGAGCTGGGAGTGGATCCGGGTGACAGAGTAGCTGTTATGAGCAATACCAGGCCTGATTGGGTATGGTGCGATTATGGTATCCTTTGCGCAGCAGGGATTACGGTTTGTATTTATCCGTCTCTGAGCAGCAGCGAGATGGCCTACATCATGAATGATTCAGGCACTAAAATAATATTTGTTGAAAACCAGACCCATCTGGATAAATGTCTGGAGATTGTCGATAGTGTACCTTCACTGGAAAAGATAGTAGTCATTGACGGCGAAATAAATGTAAACAGCGGCAAAGTAACAAGCCTCAACTCTCTGCGGGAAATCGGAAATAAGCTGACCATACGCGACCGCTTTGCTTTTGAGCATAGATGGAGAAGTGTTAAACTGACTGACCGCATGACTATTGTTTATACTTCCGGTACTACCGGTAATCCCAAGGGCGCAGTCCACACTCATTTCAGCATTAGTGCTGCCGTGTTGCGTGACTTGACCTTTGCACCCTTTATTGACGATGATTATGTCCTGCTGTCCTTTCTCCCCCTGTCACATACCTACGAACGCGAATGCGGACATGCACTGGCTATGCAGACCGCGATTACCGTAGCCTATTCCTCTCCGCAGACCCTGGTGACTGACTTCGGTTTATTCAGACCGCATGTATTCATGTCGGTACCGCGGATTTATGAAAGGATATTCATGGCTCTCAGAGCTGCGACCTCCCAATCAACGCTTAAAAAGGCAATTTTCAACCGGGCTATTGCCACCGGTTTGAAAGTAGTTGAAAGTATTTCGGACGAGAATGGCTTTGTTGATGTTTATCCGCATATGGACATCACTCGTAACGCTGGTCTCTTCCTTAAACTCAAACATAAACTGTATGATAAGTTGGTTTTTAGTAAAGTCAGAGAAACGATGGGCGGCAGATTCGTGTTTGCCTGTTCAGCAGCGGGGAGCCTTTCAGCCGACCTTTGCAAACTCTTTTTGAGCATGGGTCTGATTATTTACGAAGGTTACGGCTCCACTGAAACATGCAATACCATAAATATGAATCGGGTTCATCGGGTGTTGCCCGGATCAGTCGGACCATTATGCCCCGGGGTAGATGGTTATATTGCCGAAGACGGCGAGTGGTGTGTAAGGGGTAACAATATTTTTCTCGAGTATTGGAATAATCCCGAAGCGACCAAAGAAGCTTTTACAGAAGACGGGTATTATAAAACCGGGGATATTGTGGAGATGCTCCCTGAGGGATTTATCAAAATTGTGGATCGAAAAAAAGGGCTTATCGTTCTCGACACCGGCAAAAATATAGCTTCGTCAAAGGTTGAACAGGCTTTCTCCACCAGTTCTTATGTTGATCTTGCTATCGCCATAGGTGACAATCAGAAATTCATAGGGGCCTTGATAGTACCTAATTTCGAAGAATTCATAAGTCTGCTTGAACAAAAAGGGATCACCTATGATAAATCAGCCTTGCAGTTCTCGGATGTAAACGGAGTCCAAACCTGTGTTAAAGTCGGTGATGATTTTATTAATATTCCGTTGCTTAAAGAATTAATAGATAAAGAAATTGAGTCGATAAATCTTGAGCTGGAGTCCTACGAAAAGATTAAGAAGTATACCATTCTGAACCGTAGATTAACGGAAGAAACAGGTGAGATGACCCCCACCCTCAAAGTCAAACGCAAAGTCGCGCTTAGTAATTTTGCCAAAGAAATAAAAGATATCTACGGTTGATGCTGCATGACAGGGGGGCAGATTTCGAGATTACTGAAATAGTATCATAAATGTCATCCTGAGGAGCTGCAGGCGACGAAGGATCTCTTTTAAAGGCAGTAATATCGGGATAAAGCCAACGAGATTCTTCGCTATCGCTCAGAATGACATGTAAATCAGGCTTTTTCAGCAGTCTCGGGCAGGTTTCCTTGTCCCCCTGTATTATCCTTCCCCGGTCTTAGAGGAACATTTGAATGGCGATTTGGGCCAGATTGGATAAGGGGGCCGGATAGACTCCTATCAATATGGTTGCCAGCATACATACCCACAGAGCAAAACGAGCCGGAAGTCTAAGGTCTATAGTATCCTCCCGTTCACTTTCACCAATATACATGGCTTTGGCTACCAGCAGATAATAATATACCGATATCATGCTCATCAACAACCCTATAAAAGCCAGCCACAGATAACCTGCCTGTATAGCCCCTGAAAACAGATAGAATTTACCGGCAAAGCCAGCCATAGGGGGGATGCCGGCCAGGGATAACAGACAGACGGTCATAATGGCCGCCAGCATAGGAGAACGCCGTCCAAGGGCATTAAAAGCTGCCCGATCGGTACTGCCGGTATCGGTTTCTACAGCTGTAGCCACAGCAAAAGCCCCGGTATTACAAAAGACATACAGCATGGCATAAAAGAGTACCCCTTTTAAACCATAGGCATTGGCAGCTACTAAACCGGCCAGAATATATCCTGCCTGAGCAATACTGGAATAGGCCAGCATGCGTTTTACATTAGTCTGATTTAAAGCTATCAGGTTACCAACAATAATCGTTATCGCCGCCAATATTGCCAGCACCAGTGACCAGTTAAATTGATTTAGCGGTAAGGCAATCATAAATATTCTAAGTAAAGCAGCAAAAGCAGCTGCTTTTGAACCCACTGCCAGATAGGTGGTAACCGGTATAGGCGCTCCCTGATAAATATCCGGTGCCCACATATGGAAAGGCACCGCAGCAATTTTAAAGCCAAACCCGACTATCATCAGAATAATTCCAGCTATCAAAGCCGGTTGCCGGCTCATTTGTCCGGCAATTTCACTGATAACTGTCGTACCGCTCAGGGCAAAAACCAGACTCATACCAAATAACAGAATGGCTGAGGATATAGCCCCCAGAATCAGATATTTTAAACCGGCCTCCGAAGAAGCTTCATCATTTAACAGATAAGCAGTTAGAATATAAAAACTGACGGTCATCAATTCCAGACCAATATATATGGTTATCAGATCCCCGGCAGCGGCCATAACCATCATGCCCAGAGTCGCAAATACCATAAGGGCATGGAATTCACTCTGCTTTTGTTCAAAACGCTCCGTATATTTTCCGGCACTGAGCATTACCAGAATAGCTGCAATGAGAAATAATGCCTTAAAGAAGTTAGCAAAAGTATCTACCTGATAAACGCCATTAAAATATACTGCTGATTCGGTAAAACGTGTAACTACCAGTAATAATACTGCCACTAATAATGACACTGAAATGATGCCCACTATTCGTTGTCCTCTTCCGGCCAGTATTAATCCGCTGATTAACAGTAACAGACCCGTAAGGGCGATAAGCATTTCCGGAGCCAGCAAACTGTAATTCATTAGAATATCCCCCCAATCTGAATAGAAGCGATATGGGATAATAATTGCCCTGCTCCGCTATTGATAAAGTCCATAACTGTAAAGGGTAATATACCGCCGATCAGAATAGCTGATCCCAAAACTATCAGCGGTACCATTTCAGGACCTTTTAAATCCTGCAGATGATCCCATTTTTCCAGACGAGGTCCAAATAATATATCCCCCAGCGTTCGTAAAATATATACGGCGGTAAGAATAATTCCGGTAATGGCAATAATGCTTATGACCCGGTAGACACCGAAAGCTCCTACAAAAATAGTAAACTCACCAATAAAGTTTACCGTTCCCGGTAATCCCAGCGAGGCCAGACCGGCCAGCATAAAACCGAAAGCCAGACGCGGCATCTGATGAGCCAGTCCGCCAAAATCACTTACATTACGGGTATGACTCTTTTCGTAGAGATTGCCAATCATGGCAAAGAACAAGGCTGCCATAACCCCGTGAGCAAACATCATCATTACTGCTCCGTTAATACTGATAATGTTCAGGGCGGCAATACCGATAAGTACATAGCCCATATGGCTGACACTGGAATAGCCCACAATATATTTAAGGTCTTTCTGACTCAAACAGATAAAGGCGGCATAGACGACATTACCGATAGCCAGTACGGCAATTATGGGTGCAATAAACTTGGCTCCCAGCGGCAGAATAAACAGGCCAATCCGGATTAAACCATAACCGCCAATCTTTTTCAGGACTCCGGCATGTATCATACTCACGGCAGTTGGAGCACCGGCATATCCATCCGGAGACCAGGCATGGAACGGGAACATGGATAACAAGGTCCCAAAGCCAAAAGCCATTAAAACATAAGCGAATATTTGGAATCCCACCGGGTAATTAACTTTAGCCAAAGTAGCAATATCCATACTGGGGAATCCTAAAATCCCCTGTGCTTTTATAAACAGGGCAATTAAGCCAACCAATAAAAAGGCACTCCCGATCAGGAGATAAATGGTCAGCTTCATACCGGCATATTCTTTGGTAACCCGCTTGGAACTGCCAAACATAATTACCAGCAAATAAATGGGGATTACCACCACTTCGTAGAACAGGAAGAAAATAAATAAATCAGTAGTTACAAAGGTTCCCATGACACCGGTAATTAAAATCAACAGCAGGGCAAAGAATTCCTTAACTCTGGCGGCTGTATGCCAGGAAGCATATACGGCACTGAATCCAATCAGATTAGTAAGCAGCAATAACGGCAGACTAATTCCGTCTACCCCCAGTGCATAATTAACCCCCAGGTCAGCAATCCAGGGAATTCGTTCCACAAACTGCATGCCCCCGATGGTCAGGTCATAATTTATCATTGTCCACAGGGAAAAGAGCAGACTGAGCAAAGTACTGACCGCAGCCACATACTTAATGGGTTTATGTCTGTCAGCTGGCAGACACATAATAACTATAGCTCCCAGGATGGGTATAAAAAGTGTAAGTGATAAAATTGGTAAACTGCTCATCATTTCCCACCCCCTACGCTATGGCCGTAAATACGGCACACAATGCTGAAATTATCAGGACTACCATTCCTGCATATATATAAATGGCATAAGTCTGCACCTGACCATCTTCGGTATAGCGCAGGTTTAATCCCAGGTAACCGGTCAGCCAGGCCAGACCGTTAACCGCCCCATTGACAACCTTCAAATCAAACCACTCCATAAGTCTGGCAGTTCCATCTATGAAATGTTTAATCAGCCAGGCATAGAATTCATCAATATAATATTTGTTGTAGAGCAGTAGATATAAGCCGCCCATTTTAATTTTCAACTTTTCATAATCAAGCCATTTTTTCTGATAAACCGCCCAGGCCAAAAATATGCCTGATATCGCCAGCAATGAAGATATCAGCATAATCGTAATACTGGGGGTATGATGTACAGCTCCCGGATAAGTAATATAATGGGCAAAAGCATAATTCATTAATGGCGAACCGACAAAACCGGCGAAAACAGCCAGTACCGCCAGAATAATCAGAGGTACGGTCATTACTGCCGGTGACTCATGAGCATGTTCACCCGCCTGGTTTTCACCAAAGAAAGCCACAAATATTAAGCGGAACATATAAAAAGCGGTCATAAAGGCTACCAGTGAACCGAGAATATATAATCCTATATGTCCGGAAGCAAAAGTCCCCAATAGTATTTCATCCTTGCTCCAGAATCCTGAAAGCGGAGGTATGCCACTTAAAGCCAGGGCTCCGATTATAAAAGTCCAGGTGGTTACAGGCATTTTTTTATGCAGTCCGCCCATCTTCCAAATATCCTGTTCATTGGCCAGGGCATGAATTACCGAACCGGCACCCAAAAACAGCAGACTCTTAAAAAATGCATGAGTCATAAGATGGAACATTCCGGCTGTCATGGCCCCAACTCCCATAGCCATCACCATATAACCCAATTGGGATAAAGTTGAGTAGGCCAGAATGCGTTTTATATCGTTTTGTACCAGAGCAATACTGGCAGCAAACAAAGCCGTAAATCCTCCCAGTACAGCAATAACCATCATGGTTTCCGGTGAGGTGTTGAATATGAAAAATGCCCGCGCTATCAAATATACACCGGCAGCTACCATAGTAGCCGCATGTATAAGGGCGCTGACCGGCGTAGGACCTTCCATGGCATCAGGCAGCCAGACATGTAAAGGAAATTGTGCTGACTTGCCCACCGGTCCCAACAGTAACAACAGGGATACTGTAATCAGTACAGCCGTATTACTGTAACTGGCAACTGCGCCGGATAAATCATTAAAGTTCAAGGTTCCAAAAATTATTTGCAGGAAAAGAATACCCAGCAGGAAGCCAAAGTCCCCAATCCGGTTAGTTATGAAAGCCTTTTTGGCTGCTTCCCGGGCTGAATGGCGTCCAAACCAGAATCCGATTAACAGGTATGATGACAAGCCAACCAGTTCCCAAAATACAAATATCTGTCCAAAGTTATTGGATACTACCAATCCCAGCATGGAACCGGCAAAGATACTCTGATAGGCAAAATAACTGGCAAATCCGGGGTCATCATGCATATAGCCTATAGAGTATATCTGTACCAATAAAGCCACAATGGTAACCACCAACAACATTACTGCGGTAAGCGGGTCAATCAGCAGTCCCATATCCACCTGTAATCCGGGCATATTCAGCCAGCGGGCGGCAATCTCGAATACTCCGGCCCCTTTTGAAAATACCGCCATAGCTACCAAAACAGAATATACCAGCGCGGTACTAATGGCCAAAATGGACACCGCAGCTGACATTTTGGGCCAGCGGTGTATAAACAGCCCAATTAGCGCGAAAGCCAGAAATGGCAGGAACGGTATAACCCATGATGAAGCTAATATATTTTGCATCGTTATAACCCCCTCCTTACCATTTCAATAAGTTAAAATCATTGAGATTAACTGACTTCTTCTGTCGGTAAATGGCAATTATCAAAGCCAGTCCCACCGCTACTTCGGCAGCGGCCACCACAATCACAAAAATGGCAAACAGCTGACCTATTGCAGTTTCAGAACGAATGAATTTACTGATGGCAATAAAATTAATATTAACCGCATTCAGCATAATTTCTACCGACATCAGCACTGCTACTGCATTTCGTTTGGAAATAACGCCGTACATGCCAATACCAAATAAAATCGTACTGAGAATTAAATAGTGCGTAAATCCTATCATTTATCATCCGCTCCTTTCGCCAGGATAATTGCTCCAACCACTGCTACCAGAAGCAGAATAGCTGCTACTTCAAAAGCTACTACATATTTACCCAGCATTAAGTTAGCCAATGCCGTCAATTCATCAGTACCTGCAGCAGATATCGCCAGAGGCCATCTGGTATACCAGATGGAGGCCCCCAGGGCAATAATAAGTAAAACGACCAGATAAACTCCCCACATGCGGCGGGCCAGGCTGGGACTGGGCAAATTGGTTTTCTCCGGTTCAACATCCATGACCAGCATTATGGCAAATATGATTAATACTGATATTGCCCCGCCATAAATCAGGATTTGTACTAATCCGATAAACCCGGCATTCATCTGGAAATACAGGCCGGCAACCCCCATAAATGTAACTACCAACAGTAAAGCACTGTGCACAATATTTTTAGAGGCTACTACCCCCAGAGCTGAGCCGATGGTGATTAATGCCAGCAGCATAAATACCGCATCATTCAGGTTCATTTCCGGCCCCTCCTTCCTGCTGGCGGTCTTTTAACTCTTTATTTACAAAAGCCAGTGCTACTTTCCCGGCTTTTTCCCGATCTTCTATCATCATAGTGGCCATACGAATCAGTTTCTTTTCATCCGCCTGCAAAATATCCGCTAATATCCGGGCCTGATCTTCACTTTCAACCAATTTACTGACTGCCTTGACCGGATTCTTTTGTAAAGCGGTTATCATGGCATTAATTTGTTTCTGTTTTTTTGCTTCTTCCTCGTCAGGCTGCGGTGCCGGTTCAGAATCTGAGTCGACCATTTCAATCGGACTATCTACCGGTTCAGATATAACCGCCTGGGCTGAACGGGGAATCTCATAAACTATCTTAATATCATCGCGTTGATATTCTGACAGTTCAAAATTATGGTTAAAGTATAAAGTTCCGGTAGGACATGCTTCAACACACAGATTGCAAAACATGCAATATTGCAAATCTATAGTATAACTAATCAGTAATTTCTTTTTACTGTTCGGATCTGGTTCACTTTCATAACTCAAAACATTATTGGGACAAGCCTTGGTACAAAGACCACAAACAATACATTTTTTATAGTCAAATTGCAGGCATCCCCGGAAGCGTTCCTGTAAATAAGGCATTTGTTCCGGATATTGGATAGTAATCTCTCTTTCAAACAAATGTCTTAAGGTGATCCACAGACCTTCTAATAATCCTTTGCCTTTCATATCTGTTACCACCCCATCCCTTTGAATACTTGCAATGCAATTCCGGTAACCAAAATATTAGCCAGAGTAACCGGAATCAGAACTTTCCAGCTAAATGACATAAGATGATCCATGCGAATGCGTGGGAAAGTCCATTTTAACCACATAAAGACTATCATAACCAGATAAGTTTTTATGATAATCCACAGCCAGGAAGGTAAAAAGGGTCCCTGCCAACCGCCTAAAAACATGGTGGACATCAGAGCGGATACGGCTACCAGGTTGGTATATTCGGCTAAAAAGAATAATGCCCAGCGCATACCGGTATATTCCGTATAAGCACCGGCAGTCAATTCCTGTTCCGCTTCCGGCATATCAAACGGACCCCGGTTAAGCTCGGCAGTTGCAGCTATAAAATAAGTTATAAAAGCCACCGGTTGTAAAACGATAAACCAGACATTACTCTGGGCAGCTGCAATATCAGACAAACGCATTGAGCCGGCAATCATAATTACACCTAATAATGAAAAGGCCAGCGGTATTTCATAACTTATCATTTGCGCTACCGAACGCATAGCACCCAATAACGACCATTTATTATTGGAACCCCATCCAGCCATCAACAGGCAGATGGTAGTCAGCGAGCCTACCGATATAAAATAGAAAACCCCTGCATTCAGGTCTGCGATAACCATGTTTTCTCCCATCGGGAGTACTACATAGAGCATTACGGAAATGATTATAAAAAACATCGGGGCCGTACGAAAAATCAATTTATCGGTAGCGGAAGGGATAATATCTTCCTTGGTGAGCAATTTAATTGCATCAGCAATAGTCTGAAACATGCCAAAAGGGCCCAGACGATTAGGTCCCAAGCGTTGCTGTATAAAGCCGGAAACCTTTCTTTCCAGCCAAATAAGTACTATTACATTTAAAGTAACAATAATGATTATGCATACCCACTGCACCACTAACAATATAAAATCAGCCAGACCGGCTGACAACCCCAAACCCGTCAACCAGTTGGTCAGTGCATAGGCAATATTTACAAACCAGTTCTCCATACTACTTCGCTCCCCTTATCGGTCCGATTCGCCCAACACCGGATCCAATGTGGCAATGTTGGCGATGATGTCCTGCAGCTTTTCTCCTCTGGAAATAACGGGCAGGACCATTAAATTAACGAAAGAAGGCGCTCGGACATGCAAACGATAAGGTTTCTCTCCCCCGTCTGCTACAATATAGTAGCCCAATTCCCCTTTCGAGGACTCAATACGATGATAAACCTCGCTGCCCTTGTCAGGTTTAATAATGCGAGGAACTTTAGCTTTTATATCTCCTTCGGGAAGTGCTTCCAAAGCCTGCTCAATAATGCGAACACTTTGAACCATTTCCTCAATTCTTACCAATAATCTATCCCAACTATCGCCTTTGCTTCCCAGAGGCAGGTCAAATTCGAAACGATCATAAATTCCATAGGGATCAGCTTTGCGAATGTCATATTCTACTCCACAGGCACGGAGATTTGGACCGGTTACTCCGTATTCTATGGCTTCTTCGGCATTTAAAACTCCTATGCCCTTTAAACGCGCCTGTAAGATTTCATTACCAACGATTAAGCCTTCATACTCCTCAATCATTTTTGGGAAATCGGCTATATAACTTCGGACCGCCGGTATAAAAGTATCCGGAATATCATGACTGATACCGCCAATACGCATATAGGAAGCAATCAATCTTTGTCCGCTGGTCATTTCGAATAGGTCCATTATGCGTTCACGATCCCGAAAACAATAAATCAATCCGGTAGTTGCTCCCAGATCAATAGCCAGACTGCCTACAAACAGCAAATGGGAAGCTATACGGGAAAACTCAGCCATTATAACGCGAATATATTCTGCCCGTTCCGGAACTGTAACCCCCAGCATTTTTTCTACGGTCTGACAATAACCCAGAGTAGGCAGGTGCGAAGCCAGATAATCCAAACGGGAGGTATAGGGTACAAATTGCGGATAAGTCCTGCTCTCAGCAATCTTTTCCACGGAGCGGTGCACATAACCCAGATGAACAATGGAATCAACAATGTGTTCTCCATCCATAACTGCTTCTACATGCAGCCCACCATGAGTACTGGGATGCTGGGGTCCAATATTTATTGTATACTGTTCAGTCTGCAGCAACCTGTTCACCTCTCCAGTTTAAAATCTTTTCGTAAAGGATGACCCTCAAATTCATCCGGCAATAATATGCGTATCATATTGGGATGTCCCTTAAAGGTAATACCCATTAAATCGAAAACTTCCCGTTCCTGCCAGTCAGCGGTCGACCATACTGATACCAGAGAATCCACCTGGGCCGCCTCTGCTGGTACCCGGGTTTTAACTGCAACTTTATTGTTATCCGGTATTGAATACAGGTGATAAATCATTTCAAAAGCATCGCCGTAGTCTACCGAAGTAAGATTGGCCAGATAATTGAACCCATAATCATTTTTCAGACACTGCATCAGACCCAACATAGCATCGGGATTAATGATTAACCAGTTGAAATAATCGTCACTGCCAACCTGCAGCTTATCCCCCATTAATTCCTGTAATTCAGTTATCATCTTTTCCGGATTAATCTTGCTCATTACCAGAGCCTCCTTGTGAGAATACACCCCTGTATGTCAATCAGATTAGACACTTTTTAATTATTCCAATCTCATTTTTATTTTTATGAGCCTCACTTTTGTCATCCTGAGCCCCCAATTTTGTCATCCTGAGCGTTAGCGAAGTATCTCATGGCCTGCATAGACTCTTCACTTCGTTCAGAGTGACACGATGGTAAGATTTTTCGCACCACTCAGAGTGATACAATAGCCATAGTCTTTAATACTTACCGCTTTCAACCTTTTTTTTCAATTCCAGCAATCCGTGAAATAAAGCTTCCGGACGGGGGGGGCAGCCGGGAACAAATACATCAACCTTAAAAAGAGTATCGGCACCCGGTAATACACTATAGCCATCTCTAAAGGGACCTCCACTGGTAGCACAATTACCCATGGCCAATACCCATTTGGGTTCCGGCATCTGGGCATAAACTCTTTGCACTACCGGTGCCATTTTTAATGTTATCGGACCGGCTACTATCAGCAAATCTGCCTGCCGCGGAGAAGCTCTGAAAACTTCATAACCATAGCGGGCAATATCAAAACGCCCGGCACCTGAGGCCATCATTTCTATGGGGCAGCAATTGCAGCCATAGGAAAGCGGCCAGAATGAATGGGCGCGTCCCCAATTCCAAACCTTTTCCAGAGTAGTCACAATGATATTATGCTTCTGTAATAACTCCACATCTTTTTCAGCGTCTGTCTTTAGTACCATTCCAGGGCACCTTCTTTCCAGGCATACCAGAGTGCAACCACCAGTATGGCAATAAATAACAGCATCTCAACGAAGGCAAACAGTCCCAGACTATTAAACTTCACTGCCCAGGGGAAAAGAAAAATGGTTTCAATATCAAAAGCCAAAAATACGAGAGCATATAAAAAGTAGTTAACCCGAAAACGCACCCAGGTTCGGCCTTTGGTATCTACTCCGCATTCATAGGTAGTAAGCTTCTCAGCATCAGGCTTTGACCGGGGACGAAACATCCAGGCCGCTGCCATAGCAGCAAGGGGGAAAATGATTGTTAATATAAGAAATATGCCAATACTGGCATAGTCAGTTAACATATTTGGTTGCCTCCTACATTACGAATAACTATTATTACTAATTCCTATATAGTTTAACGATGTTCTTTCCGTTAATCAATAATTAGTTTTGATATCATTTTCACTTTTATAGTATTAGCTTGTTTTATTATGAAAGTCAATCATAAATTGTTTATGATTTTATAAAGAGGTGAAATATGCTGAATATCTATTACTATACTACTGATATTGGCCGGATTGGCATTGCTGATAATGGCAAGGCTATTACCAATGTTTATTTTGAACATGACCCGGTCGATGATGATGCTGCCATTTATGAAACTGATTTGTTAAGAAGAGCAGGTAAACAATTAGGGGAGTATTTATGTGGAGAAAGAAAAGTATTTACTCTCCCGCTGGCTCCTCATGGAACAGATTTTATGCAGCAGGTATGGTATAGTTTGCAAACGATTCCTTATGGACAAACACAAAGCTATGCGGAAATTGCCAAAAGCATCGGCAATGAAAAGGCCTGCCGGGCAGTAGGAATGGCAAATAACCGTAATCCAATCCCCATTTTCATCCCTTGTCATCGTGTAATCGGCAAGAATGGCAAGTTAATCGGTTATCGGGCAGGTTTACAAATTAAAACTTACCTGTTGGAGTTGGAAAAACGCTATGCTGATAACTTTATATAAAAAGGTCTCCCACATTATCAAGGGAGACCTTTTTATATTTTATTTGTTTGCGTATATTAGTTTTTATTCTGTCTCATTCTGGCAAATATTTTCATAAAATCAACCAGCGGGATTATTAACACCGAAAGAAGTAGCACGATACCCCATTGTTCAGTATTAAGGGGTACAACCCGGAATAATGAATTAAGTGCCGGGGTAATAATGACACCGACCATAAGGACAGTGGAAAATAAAGCCGCCCAGACCAGGTATTTATTACTGAATAATCCCACTCTGAAGATGGATTGGTAACGGGATCTTTCATTAAAGGCATGTACTACCTGAATTAAGCCCAGGGTGGCAAAAGCCATGGTCACTGCCACCGGCTGGGAATAACTGCTCATTCCGATATAATAAGCGCTCAATGTAATAGCCCCCTGGAATATGCCCTGATAAATAATGCTGATACCCATACCATCCGCAAACACACTGGCATTTGCCGGTCTGGGTTTTTGTTTCATTATATCCTTTTCACCCTCATCAATACCCAGGGCCAGAGCAGGAAAGGTATCAGTAACCAGGTTAATCCACAGTATATGAATCGGAAAGAGTATAGGCCAATTAAGCATGGTAGCAATAAATAATGTGAGCACCTCGCCAATGTTGGCCGATAACAGGAATTGTATGGATTTGCGTATGTTGCTGTATATTTTTCTGCCTTCTTCTACCGCCAGCACTATAGTGGCAAAATTATCATCAGACAGCACCATATCTGATACACCTTTGGCCACATCGGTACCGGTTATACCCATCCCTACACCTATATCAGCAGTTTTAAGGGCCGGGGCATCATTTACACCGTCGCCGGTCATAGCCACGATTTTTCCGTTTTGCCGCCAGGCATTTACTATCCGCACTTTATGTTCCGGAGATACTCGGGCATATACTGAATATTGATGAACCTGCTTCAGAAAATCCTGATCGGATATCTTATCAAGTTCACTGCCGGAAATTACTTCACTCTGATCTTTTATAATACCCAGATCAAGGGCAATAGCTGCGGCCGTATCCCGGTGATCACCGGTAATCATTACCGCTCTGATACCGGCATCTTTACATATTTTTATAGCGTCGCGCACTTCCTGCCGTGGCGGGTCAATCATGCCCACCAGACCCAGGAAAATGAGATCATTTTCTGTATCCGCCGGGTTGGGATTGTCAATAGCAGTTTCACTGTCTTTATAAGCCATGGCCAGAACCCGGAGGGCTTTGGAGCCCATATCGGTGTTGGCCTGTTTAATATCCTGAAAGATAGCCTCATCAATTGGTTTAATCTCGCCCTCAATCAGAATACGGTTACATTTACTGAGTAGTACATCCGGTGCTCCCTTGGTTAATATACGCCAGGTATCATTAATTTTATTTACAGTAGTCATTAATTTACGGTCAGAATCAAATGGTATTTCTGCGGTTCTGGGTATAGTCGCTTCCAGTTGTTCCTTTGTAATACCCTCATCAGCGGCAAAATAAAGTAATGCTGTTTCAGTGGGATCACCCAGTGCAGTTAACCCGCCATCTTCGCTCCGGTTTAAAACCCCATCGTTGCAAAGCGTCATGGCCTGCATGAATTTCTCCAGGTCAGCATCAATTGTCAGCTCATCATCAGCATTATAGTGGCGATTTCCAACATAAATCTCCCTTACCGTCATTTTATTCAAGGTCAGAGTTCCGGTTTTATCTGAGCAGATTATTTCTGTACTGCCCAGGGTTTCGACTGCTGATAACTTGCGAATTATTGCATTTCTGCGTGCCATTTTCTGAACGCCCAGGGCTAGAACAATGGTAACAATAGCAGGCAGTCCTTCCGGTATGGCAGCAACTGCCAGACTGACTGCAATCATAAACATCTCCAGAACATCTCTTTGCTGCATAATACCGGCAACAAAAATAACCGTGGCAATTATAATCACGCCTATAGACAGGTATTTGCCTAATTCCGCCAGCTTCTTCTGCAGAGGAGTTTCTTCTGCCGTAGTGGTATTGATATGGGCTGCAATTTTACCTACCTCGGTATTCATTCCCGTAGCTACTGCTATACCGGTAGCCCGTCCATAAGTAACGCTGGTGCCCAGATAGGCCATGTTTAATCTGTCCCCAATAACAATATCCGCTGTCTCGATGGTATCGGTACTTTTTTCTACAGGTACCGACTCTCCGGTAAGAGCAGCTTCTTCCACCTTCAGACTGGCCACATCTATAAGTCTGAGGTCAGCCGGTATATAATCCCCCGCTTCCACCAGCACTATATCACCAGGTACAATTTCTTCTGACTTTATTTTCTGCTCCTGCCCGTTCCTTTGCACCCGGGCATAAGGTGAGGACATTTTTTTTAGTTCAGCCAGAGCTTTTTCCGCCTTGCTTTCCTGCGCAACCCCCAAAACTGCATTTAATAATACGACAAAAGATATAATGGCTGTATCAGCCAGCTCACCTAAAACCCCGGCAATGGCGGCTGCTACCAATAAAATAATTATCATTACATCTTTAAATTGCAGCAGAAACATCATTAATAAAGTTCTGCGGCCATTTTCCTGCAACTCATTCTTCCCATACTTCTCCAGTCTGGCACTCGCTTCGCTTTCTGTTAAACCAGCTTTAGTGGTATTAAGGCTTTCCAAGACTTTTCCTGTTGACATGGTATGAAAATTTATTACCGAATTTGATTCCCGGGTTTTTTCCATAACCTTATCTACCTCCACATCTAAATAAATAATGCCCAAAAGAAAAGACTTTTAACATATCCCTGCTTAACTAAGGTATATGTTAAAAGTCTTGCTTCTCCCGATAAAATATTAAGGGATATAAAGCCAAGCCCGCAGGTCGTATTGTTGACTTTAACAAAATAAGCTACTCCCTTTTAACACTCATATTTTACCATAAGCAAATATTGATGGTAAAGAAATATTATTAATTACCCGTATCTTCTCCCCTGGATACATCCAATTGGCGCGAAAATATCTCTGTATAAGTCAACCGGCCATTTATCCTTTCAGACTTCATCAAGCTTATATAGTTAACTTCCATGCTCATTTCCGGTAAAGTTTTAGAAAACTCTTTTTCATTAAAGGAATTATCAAATATTATCCGGCGTCCAATAGTCAGGTGAGGTTTGAATTTTCGTTCTTCCAACTTAAACCCTGCCCGAATTAACAATCTGATTAGCCGACTTTGTATTTCCTGAAGGGTTTCATTGTTTTCTACCCCTATCCAGTAGATATCTCCGCCATCCCGTCTGAAATGCCCCAAACCGCTTAATTCCAACTGAAATGATTTTGCCGCCACTTCTTCCATCGCCATAGTAATTTTATCCACTCTCTCAGGTTCAACTTCGCCAAGAAACACCAGGGTCAAATGCAGGTTTTCGGTTAGCGTAAAACTACCTTGTCTGGCATATGGTCCTAGTTTCCTGATAATATCAGTAAGAGTGTTTTTAATATTTTCATTAAAGTTTACTGCAATAAACAGACGCATAACTACCTCCGTAATTATGATACTATTCGTAAATCTTTTCCCCGGCAGCAAAGGCATTCAAGGAATCCAGTTCACTGAAGCGTTTATTGCCCTGGGCCAGCTCTTCAGCCCTTTCCTTATACCATTCATGCTGAATTATCAGATTCATAATTTCATTAGTACCGACCCAAATCATTGATAGACGCAAATCCCTGACAATTTTTTCAATGGGATAAACATCAGTATATCCTATTCCTCCCATGACCTGCATGGCCAGATTGGCAACCTCCCAGCATTGTTCAGTTACAAACTTTTTGGAAGCAGAGGCCATACGCCGGCAACGTCCCGGTTTTACTTTTCCGCTGTCCAGGGCCAGAGCGGTAGTATAAATCATGGCCCGGGAAGAATCCAGTTTACTTACCATATCAGCAACTTTAAAGCTGACTGCTTGAAAATTTCTAATCTCAGTACCAAATGCTTTTCTTTTGGTACTGTAATCGCTGGCAATTTCCAAAGCCGGACGCGCTGCACCAATGGTCATAGCCGCTGTACCAAAGCGCTCGGGAATCATCATTTGAGAGAACACCGTAAAAGCTCCGTTGACTTCACCAATAACATTTTCTTTGGGAACCCTTACTTCATCAAATACTACCCGCGCAGTACCACCACCCCGCGAACCCATTAAATTATATATATACTCGGTCTTGACCCCCATTTCTCTTTCTACCATGAAACAAGTTATAGAACGGTGTGAGGCAGCCTCAGAGTCAGTTTTGGCATAAACCAGAAAATAGTCGGCTCCTTCCCCGCCAACTATGAAGCGTTTTTGACCGTTTAAAATAAAATCGTCACCTTCCCGGCGGGCAGTAGTAGTAGCGCCAAAAAAATCAGAGCCCCCACGGGGTTCAGTTAAACACTCAGCTGCAAACTTTTCCCCCTGGCAGATCGGGGGCAAATACTTTTTCTTTTGCTCCTCAGTGCCAAAATGCACCAGGGCTTCAGTAACCACATCTCCAGTCACACCCCAGGTACAGCCAAAGATATAACCGGGTACACATATTTCCTCGGCCACGATAATATCATCCTGCCATTGCCCCCCGCGCCCACCATACATTTCCGGAACCCGAATACCGATCAGATTACGATGTCCGGCCTCCTGCAGAAATTCTTTCGGATAACGGATTTTTTCGGCATCCATATCCAGTATGTACTCCCGGGGCAGTGATTTAATCAGTTCACGAGTTTCATCCCTGAGCTTTAATTGCTCCGGTGTCATCAGATAATCAAACATGAGCATCCCCCCATTTTTACTGTATTATGTTTTGTAATTATATCACCTGCCGGTGAAACGGTGAAATATTTAGTAATTCTAAATAATATAATGTTACCTCCAGGTCAATCTTTCCAGAGCCATATGACTACGGTACCAATCATCGTCTTGCCATAGCGTTTTAGCAGCTCCGAAATTTTTGATGCGACCGTTTTCCAGAATGACAATCATATCACTGGAAATCATGGAAGATAATCGATGAGAAATAGACAATATGGTATGCGCAGCACTGGCTTTCTGCAATACCGATACAACTCTTTCTTCAGTAATGGAATCCAGATTGGCGGTAATTTCATCCAGCAATAAGATTGGAGGGTTCATTACTGTTGCCCGCGCAATAGCTAATAACTGCTGCTGTCCCCGGGAAAACAAAGTATCATTATTTAACCGGGTGTCCAGTCCATTTTCCATGGTCTCTACATAGTCGGTTAAACCCACAAAATCCAGAGCCTTTTCAATTTGTTTACGGGTTATGCTCTCGTCCTGTAAACTAATCTGGTCAGCAACCGTCCCCGGTATTATATGAAAGTTCTGTTCCACATATCCGAATATTTTACGCTTTTCACGATTAGGTATACTGTAAACATCAATTCCATTTATAGTGATACTTCCCGAAGCAGGCTTCAGCAAACCCATAACCAGTTTAAATAAGGTCGATTTCCCTGCGCCGGTTCTGCCTACAAAAGTAACTTTATCCCGGGCATTCAAATTAAGATTAATATTTTGTAAAACATCATTGTCCTGCTCATATTGAAAGGTAACATCATTGAATGATAAGTTGAACTCTTCCCGCTGGGGAATAATATCAGCAAAGTACAGCGAATTGTCTTTCCCATCATCTTCAGATTCATTATAGAAATCATTAACTCTTTGCACCCCGGAAATTGCCTGTTGAATGCTTTGCAATTCCATGCCCAGATTTTCAACCGGGGAAAACAAATTGGAAATCAAGTCAATAGATGCCGCCACCATTCCCAGGGAGATGCCCAAATAATTGAGCTGTTCCGATGATAAAATTACAATAACTGCAATTACCACTGCGCGGATAAGCAGAATTATGGGTGAAAATATAGAGTCGTAAAAGTTTACTTTTTCAACAGTTTCATAATTATCCTGCAGATGCTCAGTATAATTCTTTTCCATATAGCTTTCTTTACTGTAAGTCTTTATCATTAGGATGTTTTTAAAGCTTTCCGCAATATAGTTGTTAACCCGGGCCACCAATATGCGGTTTTCTATTTGTGCCTGCAGCATTTTTTTCTGAAATATCCTGGTTATCAAATAAATAACCGGTAACAGCATCAAGGTCAGCATACCCAGGGCAGCGCTAAAAAACCATATGGATATGACAATACCGATAATTTTAAAACAATCAATCATCATGCCAATAACCCCGCTGGTAAACAGGGAGTTAATTGCCTCAACATCGTTGGTAAACCGGGAAACAATGTGGCCTGATTCATTAGCGGTAAAAAATTGTACATTAATACTTTCCAACTTGACCATCATTTCCATTCTGATTTCCCGCGTGAATTTTTGGCCTATAACCGTTAACAGAGCTGCTTTCATAAAATTAAACACACCAATAAAGAGTAATACTCCCAGATAAGCAACCGCTAAAGTAAGCAGTTTATCACTATTTTTCGGCACCAGATTATTGTCAATAATAAGCCGTAATAGCTGAGGTGGTACCAGACTGGTCAGTACCACTCCACATACGGTAATAAACAGCAATATCATTATGCCGGCATTTTGCCGGATAACTTTGGTAACGGACTTTTTTACCAGACTGTTGTTCATCTTAAACCCTCACCCGCAGCAGTTTGTAAATTGAATATCTCAGCATACAGCTGTGAACTTTGAATAAGCTCATCATGCGTACCATAATCAGTAGTCTGATTATTATAGAGCAGCACAATTCCATCAACCTTTTTAAACATAGTTATTCGATGAGAAATAAGGATAATCAGACTGTTCTTATAATTACTCCTCAAATTCTCCATGATTTGCTCTTCGGTTTTCATGTCAACAGCGGCAAATGGATCATCCAGAATAATAATTTTATTGTGGTTAAACAGGGTTCTGGCTAAAGCTAATCTGGCTTGCTGCCCGCCGCTTAATCTTATCCCACTGTTGCCAACCATTGTATTTATACCATCCGGCATGGTTTGTAAATCAATATCAAAACATACATCTTTTAAAACCTGCGATATATCCTGCTCATTTCCCAGCGTAATATTATTGTAAATACTATCCGAGAGCAGCTGCGGCTTATGTCCCATATAAGCAATCATCTGACTGCGTTCATATTCACTGTAATCTCTTAGCTCCTTATCATTTATCCGGATACTGCCGTTATAAGGATATAATCCCAACAAAGACAGCCCCAGCGTAGATTTCCCTGAGGCAATGGGGCCGGTAATGCCGATTATTTCTCCCGGTCGTCCTTCGAAAGTTATATTATCAATAATTTTTTCATTACCAGCAGGATAGGCAAAGCTGAGGTTTTGTACCGATAATCCGGTATCAGCCTTGTCAGGACTATAACTGGTATCTTTATACTGAAAATCGGTGAGATAGGGCTTAATCCGTTGCCATGAAATCTGTGATTTCTGTACAGAATTAACTAGCCGGGCAGCTTTACCCGCCTTATCGGCCATGGCGGCAAACATAATAATATAAGCTGAAAAAATACCAACCGTCCAGCCTCCGGTAATTACCTTGCTGCCGCCCAGATAAATTACCAGAATTATTCCCAGCATGGCGATAACATTATAAATTGGTTCCATGGAATTCTCCAACAGGTTGGCTTTGATGGCTTTGTTCTGAAGGCTCTCCAGTTCAAGACTGTATTTTGAGCGGTTTTGCCCTTCCAGGCCATTAGCCCGGTACAACATGGCGTTTTCGATACTGTCATAAGTAATACCGGCTATATAGCTGCTTTGACTCCTATAGTCAATCGAATACCGGTAAACAATATTTTTAAGTTTTTCTGCCAGCAACATAGCCAGCGGAATAAATAGACTGGCTAATATGGTTATTCTGACATCATATAGCAGCATGGCAATATAATAGGCAACCATAAGTACCCCGGTATCAAAAACTTCAGTAGTAAACTTACGCATGCCTTCTACGCACAAATCAACATCAGAAATAGCTCTGGTCATCAAGTTGCCAATATTTTCATTATCCAATTCGAAAATGCTTTTGTGCAGGATATTATTATAAATCATAAACCGCATAGTAGCGCTGGTACTATTGGCAAACCGTCTTATATAAAAGCGTTTAAAATAGCGCATTAATTGAATTGCAGCAATAAGGGCTACAAAAGTAAATGCCAGTAAGACTACTGCTGACAGTTCATCACCACGAACCAGGGAATCTATCAACTTTCCCTGATAAATAGGGCCTAAAACTGTTGCGCTATTATAACCCAGCCCAAATATTACAATGCAGATAACTGCAAACTTTTCATTTTTCCAGTAGTTAATAATTTTATCGGGTCGATATATTGGTCTAATCTTTAACCTTGACAATGTCTCATTCCTCTTGATGACAAAATAATATTATTCCCGTTCTCTAATAGTACAACTAAATAATACAATCTGCCTTAATAAAAGCTGATAACTTTTGGATTATCCCTTCAGGAAGTAACTAAACTACTGTCTTTAATACTTTACAAAAGTATGCATAGATGGTAAGATATTATAAATTTAATATTCAGCTAGGGGTGCCAGTAATGGCTGAGAGAGGTATTACCTCAACTCTTTGAACCTGACGTGGTTAGTACCACCGTAGGGAAGCTTTTATGTTTAATCACACTAATTTTAAGGCTTATCCTGACGGGTGAGCCTTTTATATTTGGGAGATTTTAATTTATGAACGATCATTTAATAATCGGTAACAAAAGAATTTCCAACCGTCTTTTTGTAGGTTCTGGCAAGTATTCTTCCAATGCATTAATTCCTCACATAATACAGGAGTCGGGTTCACAAGTCATTACCGTTGCGGTTCGCCGCGTAGATTTTGAAGCAACGGAAGATAACCTGCTTAACCATATCCCTCCAAATACTATATTAATGCCCAATACCTCCGGGGCAAGGAATGCTGAAGAAGCAGTAAGAATTGCCAGGTTAGCACGGGCTATGGGCTGCGGTGACTGGATAAAAATTGAGGTTATTACTGACAGCAGATATCTCCTGCCTGATAACCTGGAAACCTTAAAGGCTACTGAGATGCTGGTGAAGGAAGGTTTTACGGTTTTGCCCTATATGAGTCCTGAGCTTATAACTGCCAGAAGAATGCGTGATGCCGGTGCCGCTGCTGTAATGCCGCTGGGTGCTCCCATTGGAAGCAACCAGGGATTAAAAACCCGGGAACTTATTAAGATAATGATTGATGAAATTGATATTCCGGTTATAGTTGACGCCGGTATTGGTAAACCCTCTGAGGCTGCCGAAGCCATGGAATTGGGTGCAGCAGCAGTTCTGGTTAATACTGCAATTGCAACTGCCGGTAATCCGGTGGAAATGGCCGTGGCTTTTTCTCTGGCAGTCAGGGCAGGCAGAAAAGCATTTTTAGCTGGAACTGCAACAGTATTGGAACTTGCCCAGGCATCTTCCCCGCTGACCGGATTTTTAGATTAAGGATAACGATGATTTATGAGTTTTTATGATCTGATGCCAAAATACCCCAATAGATATCTTCAAGATTACCTTTACAGGTTTACAGACCATGATATATTAAGAGTTTTAAGTAAAGACAGACTTTCCCCCGAAGATTTTTTAGCCTTGATATCTCCGATGGCTTCGAATCATCTTGAAAAGATGGCTGTTAAAGCCCATGACCTGACAGCAAGGCATTTTGGAAATGCAATAGTACTTTACGCGCCAATGTATATTGCCAACTATTGCGTAAACAAATGCTTATATTGCAGCTTCAATCATGAAAACCAGATTGAGCGCAAAAGCCTTAGCATCGAAGAATTTCAAGAGGAAGCAAAAATAATTTCAGCTGGCGGTATCAGACACATCTTATTACTGACCGGTGAATCCAGAAAGGAATCATCACCCGGGTATATAAAGGAAATCGTAACTGAAGCCAAAAGATATTTCACCTCCATATCCCTGGAAATTTATCCGTTAAGCCAGGACGAATACGAAACTCTTATTGCCAGTGGTGCAGATGGAATAACCATTTATCAGGAAGTCTATGATAAGAATACATATCAGCTTATGCACCCATTTGGCCCCAAAAGGAATTACCGGTTCAGATTGGAGACTCCGGAACGAGCTTGCATGGCTGGATTTAGGAGTTTGGGAATAGGAACTTTATTAGGCCTGGGTGAATGGCGAAGTGAAGCTTTCTATACAGCCCTTCATGCCCAGTACCTGACCCATAAATACCCGGAAGTTGAACTGAGCTTATCTCTGCCCCGGATACGCCCCCATGCCAGCAACTTTAATATACCTCATCCAGTAGGAAACCGGGAATTTGTTCAAATTCTACTGGCTTATCGGCTTTATTTGCCCCATGCGGGTATTACGATTTCTACCCGGGAAAGGGCCGACTTTAGAGATAATTTGCTGGGACTCGGAGTTACCCGTATGTCGGCTGGTTCAGTAACTGAGGTCGGTGGTTACAGCAAGAAAAGTGGGCAGGGGCAATTTGAGGTATCTGATGAAAGAAGTATTTTTGAGATTGGACAAATGCTTTTACGGAAGGGATATCAGCCTGTTTTTAAAGACTGGCAGTATTTTTAGAAAGGAGGCAGCAGCTTTGCAGAGGGTCAACCGGATACTTGATGCCAATATCAATAGAGCTGCGGAAGGATTACGGGTTCTTGAAGATACCGCCCGGTTTTGTTTTAACGCAGAAACTCTCACCAGACAACTTAAATTGTTAAGACATCGGGTAAGAAAAATAAGTGATTGCTCACTATACCTGGATTCAAGAGATACAAACGGTGACATAGGCCCGAAAGTATCAGACGGTCTTGGACTGGAAGGTAAACAGAATATATGTGAACTGGTCACCGCCAACTTTAAACGGGTTCAGGAAGCACTGCGCAGTATAGAAGAGAGCTGCCGAATTCTGGATAAATCTGACCTGGCAACAGAATACGAAAATATACGTTATTCGATGTATTCGCTGGAAAAAGATTATATCAAATTACTATCGCTTAACAAAAACCTTAAGGCTTTTGAAAGTGGAATTTATGGTATGACTGCTGAAGAACACTCTCGGGGAAGAAATAATCCTGAAGTTGTGAAGCAGATGCTTGATGCAGGTATAAAAATAATTCAGTACCGTGAAAAAAATATGAGTATGTTGGAAAAATACCGTCAATGCATGCGTATAAGAGAATTAACCTCCAGTAAGGGAGCTGTCTTCATTATAAATGATCATATTGATCTGGCTGTAATCATTGGAGCAGATGGTGTACATCTGGGCCAGGATGATATTCCGGTAAATGAAGCCAGAAGGATTCTGGGTGAAAACAAGATTATCGGGGTTTCTGTGCATTCTCCCCAACAAGCTCAAAGAGCAATCTCTGACGGTGCTGACTATATAGGAGTCGGTCCAATTTATAAAACCTATACCAAAAAAGATGTATGTGATCCGGTAGGAATAAGTTACCTGGATTATGTGGTCAAAAATCATAATATTCCCTTTGTAGCTATAGGTGGAATAAAGTCGCATAATCTTCCCGAAGTCATACAACACGGGGCAACTTGTTTTGCCCTTGTAACTGAGCTGGCGGGAGCTATTGATATTAAAGCCAAAGTTGCAGAAATCAAGGAGATAATGAAGGGAGAGAATCTAAAATGAAATACATAACACAAATGGAAGCCGCCAGACAGAATATAGTTACTGAGCAAATAAATATGGTTGCCAGCAAAGAAAACATGTATGTAGATAAGCTAATGAATCTGGTAGCTCAAGGCAGAGTTGTCATACCTTTTAACAAAAATCATTTCCGGCCGGAACCTGAAGGTATTGGCGAAGGTCTTAGAACTAAAATTAATGTTAATCTGGGGATTTCCAGAGACAGCAGAGATTTCGGTCTGGAATTGGATAAAGTCACTGAAGCTATTGAAATGGGTGCTGACGCTATAATGGATTTAAGTTCATTCGGTAATACCCAGGATTTCAGACGCCGGCTAATCGCTGATTCCACCGTTATGACAGGTACGGTGCCTGTTTATGACGCCATTGGTTTATTGGGAAAAGATTTGGAATATATTACTGCCGAAGATTTGATTGAGGTAGTCCGGGTGCATGCTGAAGATGGGGTGGATTTTATGACTATTCATGCCGGTATCAATAAAAATACTGCCCGGAGACTAAAAAACAATGGCAGATTAACTAATATCGTTTCCAGGGGAGGCTCTTTATTATATGCCTGGATGGAGCTTACCGGCAATGAAAATCCTTTTTATGAGTATTACGACAGGATACTGGATATTTGCAGAGAATACGATGTCACTATTAGTTTAGGTGATGCCTGCCGGTCAGGCAGTATTAAAGATTCTACTGATTCCTGTCAAATAGAAGAATTAATAACTTTGGGAGAATTAACCAAAATAGCCTGGAGCAGAAATGTTCAGGTAATGGTAGAAGGGCCGGGACATATGCCTATTAATGAAATTGCCGCTAATATGATATTACAAAAAAAACTGTGTCACCATGCTCCATTTTATGTGTTAGGACCTATTGTTACTGACATTGCCCCCGGTTATGACCATATTACCAGTGCCATCGGCGGAGCAATTGCTGCATCCAGCGGTGCTGACTTCCTGTGTTATGTTACCCCCGCTGAACATTTAAGGCTGCCCGATAAGGATGATATGAAAGAAGGAATTATTGCCGTTAAAATTGCTGCTCATGCTGCTGATATAGCCAAAGGTATTTATGGAGCCAGAGACTGGGATTACAAAATGAGTTTAGCCAGAAGGAATCTTGATTGGGAGCAGATGTTTACTTTGGCAATAGACCCAAAAAAGCCCCGGAAATATCGTGAGTCATCAAATCCGGAATTTGAAGATTCCTGCACAATGTGCGGAAATATGTGTGCTGTAAGAACCATGAATCATGCTCTTTGCGGCGAAAAAGTAAGTTTAAAATATAGGGAGTGAATATTTATGATTTTTCTTTCTGTCAACGGCAAGCCTGTGGAACTATCTGATTCGATATCAATTATGGACTTTTTATTAAGCTATAAAATAAAACCTGATACAGTAGTTATTGAACTTAATTACGACATACCAGAACGTCAATCGTGGTCAGACATTCAATTGATAAATGGAGACAAGCTTGAAATAGTTAAATTCATTGGAGGCGGCTAATATATGTTTTCCCAGCCATCAACAGAGAACAATATGCTTAGATATTCAAGACAAATGGTACTTGATGGTTTCGGTGCTGAAGGACAAAGTAAACTAAAAAAGGCCCGCGTGTTGGTAGTCGGAGCAGGGGGATTAGGTTCACCAGCACTGTTCTATCTTGCCGCTGCAGGCGTTGGTACCATTGGAATAGCAGATTATGATACCGTATCGTATTCTAATCTAAATCGTCAGATAGTCTATTCTACAGAAGACATTGGCAGAAATAAAACCGATAGTGCAGATGAAAGATTAAAATATCTTAATCCTGAAATAGAAATTATTAAACATACTTTAAGGATTAATAACGATAATGTTCAGGGAATACTGGCTAAATATGATCTGGTAATTGATGCAGCTGATAATTTTCCTGCCAGATACCTGATCAATGATACGGCTTATAACCTTAAAATACCAGTAGTAGAAGGAGCAGCTTCCGGATATGATGGGATTCTTATGACTATTATACCTGATGTTACACCTTGTTATCGATGTCTGTACCCTTCCCCTCCCGATGAAGGTGTACTAAATAGTCCCGAAGAAACCGGGGTATTAGGAATGTTGACGGGTATCATCGGCACTATGCAAGCAATGGAAGCAGTTAAATTAATACTTGAAATTGGACAGATTGTCTCCGGCCGGATTATTACCTTCGATGCACTTACCAGTAGTTTTAGAAATATCATTTGGAAAAAGAGAAAAGGTTGCTCCCTTTGTGGGGAGTAACCATTTATTAGGCAAAGCTCCGAAATTTCATTAGCCTTATTTCTCAAATAAGAAATTGATAAAAACCAAAGGAACTCGGATTAGTTGCTTGGAGCAACCACGTCAAAACCATATTCGGTTAATTTCTTTGCCAAAAAGGCCAAATTTGAATTGATTATCTTGCCCAAAAGCAGTTCACAGCTAACCGTAATCACTGAAGCACGAATTTCAATCCCTCCTTTAATATCAACTGGAGATGGCTCCATCTCCAAACTCCTTTGGCTGTAACAGCAAGTGCCCGGCCAAGCCGGGCTTTTGCGCAGAATGTATTTTATGGCAAAATTATAAATTTATCTAGTTGCCGGGCTAAAGGTAGAAAAAACCATTAACAATTCACTTCCAGTGTTCTTTAAACCGTGCTCCATGGCCATAGGAGCTTTTAAGGCATCGCCCTTCTTGATTGATCTCCATTCACCGTCCACCAGGAATTCGCCTGTTCCGGAAACAACATAGTAGAACTCCGTTGAATCAGCGTGAACATGTGGAGAAATATGAAATCCCGGTAAAATAGTTACTTCCAGATTGTTCAACCGATCATTGTCCGAACTGTTGAAGCAGTGTTTTAAGAAGACACCTTCTTCTTTAGGATGTTTGACGAGAGTGGCTCCGTTAATAATGTTTTCTGACATTGATGACTCATCCTTCCTTTTAATTATTTGTATTATAGTTTGATTTTTCCCTTAACCGGCTTCTCCTTCCGCAGAATCGATAATAGGTGCCAGAATATCGGCTAAAATCATTTAAATAATATCCTAATCATTAATAACATTATTGTATAATATTGCTATTATATGTTGGAGGCATTTTTTTCAACTTGGGATTAGTTTGTTTAAAAAAGCAACTATGAATTGAATTATGGAAGTTACTTGACCTTGATATATAAAAGGAGGACATTTGATGCCACAGACCGATAATCGAAAAATAGAATTTCGAAAGTATCCGGATATACTTGGGTTAAGTTATGTATGTGGCAAGGATATAAATCACTCTTTCCAGCGCCATGTGCACAGCACATGCTGTATTAACATCACTCTAAAGAGTAATAGAGGCAGTTCGCGTCCCGGTTATTACGGCTGCGTAAAAGCGGGTGATATTGAGATAATTAACCCGGGGGAGCCACACGAATTGTTTCCCTGGGAGGGAAACCTATACTCATATCAAGTATTGTGTTTTGATATCAGCAAGTATTTTTCACAGATCCCGGAATTTCTACCAGGGCCGATTAAAGATCAGCTCTTGCTCAGAAAGATATGCCAGTTAGGTCAGTATTCGGTTGAAAAATTTTCGCTCATTGAAATAGAAGAAAAGCTCTTGAATATCATAGAACATTTAATGATATACCGGAAATTTAACAAAAGCAGTGTACCCACCTGTAATATGCGTGTGGTCAATAAAGCAAAGGTCTATTTAGAGGAGAATTACGCTCGAAATATTTCAATTCAGCAACTATCACGGGAGATTGGTCTGAGTCCTTATCATTTGATTCGCGTATTTAAAAATCAGGTTGGCTTATCTCCCCACGAATATATGAATAACTATAGGATCCGTCAAGCGCGCATAATGTTGGAGGATGGAAAACGATTGGTCGAGGCGGCGATGATGACTGGCTTCGTGGATCAGGCGCATTTCTCAAGGTGTTTTAAAAAGATAATGGGGGTTCCACCTGGCTACTATGTTAAGAGTTATAAACGCTAGAAGGGAGAGAAAGGGGGCAGATTTTTTGTCCCCTTTTTTTGTCATCTTCGATATAGGGTGAAATTAATTATAAATAATAGTTAGATATCTTGCCTTTAGCGGTCAATACTACGCATCATATTCCTGTTAAAGAAGCAGTAATACCATTTGATGAATCCTTCCAATATGAAGATAAACTTAGAATTGTTATAGTAAATATTAAAAGCCATATTTTTTCAAATAAAGACCAACCCTCAAAATAGTTTTTAATTTTTTGCATTATTAAAACCTCTTCCCAGTTTACTCTCCATTTAATAAACGCATTTCTAGAATTTCATTGTGATTCGTTTTCATATGGATTTATATCCTAACAAAAGCAAGGGTTATTATCCCCTTGCTTATTTCTATTATTTCTTTTGGGTTTTATTTTGTACTGTTGGGAAGAACTTCATAGTCGTCTGTTTTGACCAGACGATGTATTACTGCCAGGAGATTTGCCGGTGGCGGAACCAGTACTCGTTTCTGCAAGTCAAGCCATCCTCCCGAACTGGTAACGGTGGCTGCCTTTTTACCATCCTTATTATAAAATATATTGCATAAACGAAAGCGGGAACCATCTTCACTAATACCGGCTAAAAGCTGATGAACCTCAAACTCTTCCAGCAGGCGCAATTCCTTGTAATAAGAAATTTCGTCCTTCATAATTACCGGTCCCAGATGCAGTCTTTCAAATTCCCGCATGGAAAATCCATTTTCCTCAAAAAACAGCATGCGTACATCACCAGCTACATCCAGATATGCCGTATTGGACATGTGTGCATTATAATCCATATCTCCCCATCGGGCCTTAAAGCGTTGTTTATAGATTGGTTCCATTGGCTCTCTCCTAATTTAGATATATGATAACATTTACTGATTTTCCTGGACTCTTAGCCAAACATGGTTAAAAAGAAACCTGCTGCCACTGCAGAGCCTATAACCCCTGCAACATTGGGTCCCATGGCATGCATAAGCAGGAAGTTAGCCGGATTGGCTTTTTGACCTTCCACCTGGGATACCCGGGCAGCCATAGGGACTGCCGAAACGCCTGCAGAACCTATAAGCGGGTTGACTTTACCACCAGACAGGAAACACATAAGTTTACCCAGCAATATTCCGCCTACAGTACTGAATATAAACGCCAGCAATCCCAGGGCTACAATCTGGAGCGTTTCAGGCCTCAGGAAGGTATCGGCAACTGCTGTAGCACCAACCGTGGTCCCGAGGAAGATCGTAACAATATTGATTAATGCGTTTTGAGCAGTATTATTCAATCGTTCTACAACACCGGATTCCCGGAAGAGATTACCCAGCATTAACATACCGATCAGCGGAGCAACCGAAGGAAGCAACATACATACTATAATAGTTACAACTATAGGAAATACTATGCGCTCAAGCCTGGAGACCTCTCTAAGCTGTGTCATCTCAATTTCTCTTTCCTTTTTAGTGGTGAGAAGAGTCATAATAGGCGGTTGAATCAAGGGAATAAGTGCCATGTAGGAATAAGCAGCAATAGCAATCGCCGGCAACAATTCCGGTGCCAGCTTGCTAGTCAGAAAGATAGCCGTTGGTCCGTCAGCACCGCCAATAATCCCGATTGAGGCAGCCTCCTGGGGGTCAAATCCGAGAATAATCGCTAAAATAAAAGCTACATAAATGCCCAGCTGGGCAGCAGCACCCAGAAACAGGCTGGAAGGCCTGGCAATCAAAGGCCCAAAATCGGTCATGGCCCCAATACCCAGGAATATCAGTGACGGATATATACCCAGTTTTACTCCCTGGTATAGATAATAAAGAAGTCCTCCGGGTGCAGAATGGTCTGCAGGCGGTGGAGTCATAAGATCAGCCAGTGGCAGGTTGGCCAGCAACACCCCAAAGGCGATAGGCAAAAGTAGCAAAGGTTCATATTTTTTCACAATTGCCATATAAATAAGGATGCAGGCCACACAGATCATCAGCAGCTGCTGCCAGGTAATGGCAGAGAATCCCGAACTATTCCATATGCTTAAAAATGTTTCCGCTAATGAGATAGACATTATTTCCCCTCCACTATTGCATCATAAGCAGGATATCGCCTGTTGATACAGACGCTCCTTTTGTAACCATAATCTGAGAAACTACGCCATCTCTTGCTGCCATAATCTCACTTTCCATTTTCATGGCTTCCATAACAACTAAGATATCGCCCTTTTTCACTGCAGCGCCCTGATGCACATGCACCGCTACTATGGTACCCGGCATGGGAGCCTTCAGGGGTTCACCGGGGCCTGTATCCGTTTGAACCGGAGGTGTGGCGGGTGCAGTCGTTTCTATAGCAGTTGCGTTTATGTTAACTGCCTGTAAAGGTGTCGGTGCAACCTGAGTAGTCCGGACTATATTGGCCTGTCCTTTTTCAACTTCAACTTCGTAACTCTTATCATTAATGGTTACAATGTATTTCATTCTCATTCCCCCTATAGAGTCTTAGTATATTAATCAATTGCCCTTATAGTCTTAAATTGCAACTCAGATAGAGGAATCCGGCTTTCATCACTGACGATAGCCATTATCATGGCAGCCGTTTTTTCGTCAACCCCTATGAGTTTTAATTCACCTGCCGACCAACCGGTATCTGCTACCTCAGAAGATTCAGCTCCGGTTGTTTCTCCAGGCATATACAGAGAATCTGTTAACTGACCGGCAGACAAAGCTGAATTGCTGTTATCAATATAGCCCAGCACCAGTGATAAAAGCTTTATTAATAAACTAAGCATTATCAAAACCAAAAACACCACACCCAGGCCCAGCAGAGAGACCATTAAGGAATCAACGACAGTCATAAATCGCACTCCTTTAAGCTTTCGTAATACTATAAGTTACTTTTAAAGCCACTCTTTCTTCTCTATCCTTAAAGAACTTTTCAGCAATCTGTGGAAAGGCGATATAAGACAATACATCTTCATCATTTTTGGCCAGACTGCCCAGCTGTTTTTTTGTCTTTTCAAATTCCGGTTCCAGCGTATCTGCAAATCTATGTGTAATAGGCTTCTCATCTCCCAGAACCATTTTCAACAGTTCTGCATCCAATTCACCGGGAGACTTGCCATATTCACCTCTTAAATAAGACCGGACTTCCTTGGATATACTCTTATATCTTTCTCCCATTATCACATTGGTAGTTGCCTGAACGCCTACAATTTGGCTCATGGGGGTCACCAGCGGAGGGTATCCCAGTTCTTTTCTAACCTGCGGAATTTCCTGCAACACTTCCGGCAGTTTATCCAATGCATTCTGTTGTTTTAGTTGAGCAATGAGATTGGACAGCATACCACCGGGTACCTGATAAACCAGTGCGTCGGTATCTGAGCCGAGCACATAAGGCTCCAGCACACCGGATTGAACAAATTTATCTTTGACTGGTTTGAAGAAATCATTTATTTCTTTGAGAATGGCTTGGTTGAGTCCGGTATCATATCCTGACTGCTCTAACGCAAAATACATGGATTCAGTGGCCGGCTGGGAGGTTCCACCGGCAAATGCGGAAATGGCACAATCAATTACATCACAGTCAGCTTCAACTGCCTTAAAGTAGGTAATTGGACCCAATCCGGTAGTGGAATGGGTATGCAACACGACCGGCAATTTTATAGTCTGCTTCAGGGCAGTTATTAAATCGTAGGCCTCCTGTGGGCCCATAATTCCTGACATATCCTTAATACAGACAGAATCTGCACCCATATCTTCCAATTGTTTCCCGAGGCTCACATAATTTTCAATATTATGTATGGGACTCAGGGTATAACAAATAGCTCCCTGGGCATGGCCCCCGCTTTTCAAGGTTTGATCCAGAGCAACTTCAATATTCCTGAAATCATTAAGAGCATCAAAAATTCTTACGATATCAATACCGTTGGAAATAGAATGGTCTACAAACTTTCTGACCACATCATCAGGGTAATGTTTGTATCCCAGTAGATTCTGACCTCTTAAAAGCATCTGAAGTCTGGTTTTTTTAATTTTTGATTTAATTTTTCTAAGCCTTTCCCAAGGGTCTTCATTTAGATATCTAAGACAGGAGTCAAAAGTTGCGCCACCCCAGCATTCAATCGAATGGTAGCCGGCTTCATCAATTAATTCAAGAACTTCTGCAAAATCCTCAAACGGCATTCTGGTTGCAATCAGCGATTGATTAGCATCTCTTAATACTGTTTCGGTAATACCTATCTTCATAGTTTTTCACCCCGTTCTGCATTATTGTATAATAACCAGGTTGTTTTAAACAATAATTAATTATATGAACCCGGTTTTTGAAGCGAATAAAATTCCCATTATCGATCATCACATTAATACGATTGTATTCATCTTTAAATAGAATACTCTATAATTCACCGTATTTGTTCATGTATACGAAAATGTATACTCATGCGTTTTCCTTGATTGCAATGACTTATAATATTGGCTTTGATTGCAACCGTTCAACGGTATCATTTTAATGTCTGTTTCGAGCTTCCAGTAGAGCATGACAGTTCTTTGATGGCTTTTTCGTGAGAAAATCACATTTGAGGTAATGTATATATAGAATTGGCAGTAATAAGCGGGTGTTGTCACAAATTTTTTTAATAAAATTCAGCAAGTAGAGCAGTAAGCTTTACAAACCAAAGCGGCAGAAAATTCTTTACTTCGCCTTCATTTTTCTATTTATCTATTTTTATTTTTTGATTTTATATAATCCCTGGCATTTTTCATTCCATTAAATTCGGAGAACATAGAATTGATTTTTTCCTGCTCTATTTGTTTGGAGTTCAGATTTTCATACTTGGCTTCTTTGCTCAATTTTCTGTAACTATTTAGTCTTTCTTCAGTGATTAAACCATCTTCAATAGCTTGCTTAACTGCACAGCCCGGTTCATGTTCATGCCGGCAATCTATAAATCTGCAACTTTTTGCCAACTCTTCAATATCGGAAAAGGTTTTTGTTACATTGGCGTTTTCCAACCCCAGTTCGCGCATACCGGGTGTATCAATAACTGCTCCACCGCCCGGAATGATGAACAATTCGCGTGTGGTTGTAGTATGCCTTCCCTTATCATCCTGGCGGATTTCCCGGGTTGAAACAATATCCTCACCAAGTAAACGGTTTATCAAGGTTGATTTACCAACTCCGGAGGAGCCTACGAATGCAACCGTTTGCCCTGAGGATATATATTTCAGTATATCTGTATATCCATCTTCGGTCAGTGCCGAGGCAACTAATATATCTATACCGAATGCAATCGTATTGATTTCGGAAATTTTAACTGATATATCGTGACAAAGGTCTGCCTTTGTCAGGATAATTACAGGTGTTGCTCCACTATCCCAGGCAATGGAGAGATAACGTTCCAGCCTGCGCAGATTAAAGTCATTATTCAATGACATACAGATAAAAATAAAATCTATATTCGCTGCAATAACCTGAATATCCTGAGAATTCCCCGCTGCCCGCCGGGTAAAAACACTTTTTCGCGGCAAAATATGATGGATAATCGCATTTCCATGCAGATCTTCCTCCCGGTCAATCATAACAAAATCACCTACTGCCGGATAATCCGATATCTCATTTGCAGAATAGCGCATCTTTCCAGTTATCTCCGCCAGAATTTCCCGCTCACCGGTTGCCACTCTGTATAAATCTTTATATTGAGAAACTATTCTTCCCAATACAAATTCAGGATAAAGAGCGGCTTCTTTAAAATAACTTTCAGAAAAACCCAGATTCTTCAGTCTTTCATTCACAATTTCACCTACTAAATAATACGATTGACTGTATACATATATCGTTTATACTTTCTTTTATTATTTAGCAATATTATTAATAGAAAGACAAGTACAAATTTATAATTGAGTTCGGGAAATTCATCCGGAAATATCTAAAGCATTCTTTAGAAAATTATCGGCTTTATTATTATCCTTCAACCAGTTCATAAACTGATACTTCAAAATGATTATTTGTTCTCAAATTCTGAACTTGAACCCGATTAGCATCAATCTTCTCAATCCATACAGGAGAATCCTGATAGAATACTTCAATAACACCCAGTGAATTAAATATTTCGTTAGCTCTTTTGTTATCCATATCTTTCTCTCCTAATTTTTTTCTTAGCATGTCTGAACGCGGGAAGAATTATTTATAGTATTTTAAGAGATTTATCTGGACTGGTTTTAACTTCCGAGCTGGACAATTATACTTTAAATAATGTAATCAATACTTGCTCCGGGGAAGAAGTCGCCTATGGTTTCCTTAAAGTATGCGCTGATAGCTCCGATTTGTTCGGGCGGATAAACATATTTGCCATAACCAAATTGTCCATATTTGTATTTGCGTTGAGACTCATCCATAGGCAGAGTGCTAGAAGGATAAACGTTCATAATGGTATTTTTAGCCCTGGTGGTAAAGCGGTGTGAAATGATTTCAAAACTGATATTATCAGGGTTATGAGAACCCAGATTATTCTTAAGTGCCTCAAACATCCTTATATATTCGGTTTCCCAACCGTCAAACAGGATTATCGGACCAATGATAAAACCCAGTGGGTAGCCGGCAGCGGCAACTTTAGCGGATGCCAGTAATCGTTTTGACAATGCCGGGGTAAAGTGCTCGTAATTACTTATGATATGGTCAGCATTGATGCTAAAACGAATCATGGTTTTGCCCTGATGATTCAGATTTAGCAGAGAGTCCACATCAGTATATTTAGTAACAAATCTGAATTTGCCATATTCCTGCCTGGCGAAAAACTGGATGGCAGCAGCCAAAGACCCGGTGTACGGTTCAACCGGTATGGGATCAGATGTGGCCGCACCTTCAAATATAGTGATATCAGGCTGCCTTTGTTCAATATAACTGGCGGTCTGGCTTAATATCTCCTCCAGATTTACATATACTCTTATATACGGATTTTTCCCAAATTGAGTATTCAGATAGCAGTATTCACACTGTCCCATACATCCGGTTACCAAAGGAAGTTGATAGTGAGCTGAAGGCTTGCAGCTTTGAAAGTTAAGCGTCTTTCTTATACCTACCACCAGCGTTCTTTTACCCTCCCGATAAGCATCTTCCCATGAGGCTCCGGATATATTTTTTATTCGTTGTTTGGGATTGAGCATGTTAATGCTCACCCTGGGGTTGGATTTGAGAGATTCTAATATTTTTTGGGCTACAGGGTAATCCAATGAACCAGCTTCAAAAAACACCCGCTGAGGAACAAAAGCCATACATACTTCCCGCCTTTGACTATTTGTAATATATTTTTCCCCAGCAGCTTTTATTTCTTGCGCATTATTTTCAAAACCTTACGGTTTTCTTTTTAATCCAATTAGACCGGAGAACCATCCGAGACTGCTGAAAAAGTCCTCCTTTGCGTGTCATTCTGAACGATAGTGAAGAATCTCGTTGGCTTAATCCCAATATTACGGCCTTAAAAGAGATCCTTCGTCGCCTGCAGCTCCTCAGGATGACATTTATGGTGCTTTTTCAGTGATCTCGAACCGTCCCCGCGTCTATGTTACCGACGCATAGTTGGTTCTAAAATTGAAATTCTTTCTTTTAGTTGTTGTAATCTTTTATGTAATATTCTTTTATTCGCATACACTTCATCAGAAGTATAATACTTGGTTTCCTCGTATTCTTGCTTTCCTAATCCAAAATAATCCGTTAAAGCACCGTAGGCACAAAATCTCACAAATCTATTAGGATCTTCCAGCATCATAAATATATATTTGCAGGCAATCCCCTTTGGAGTTCCTCTTATCCAATATCTCAATTCTGTTTTCGTATATTCTCCTCCATCAGGAAGAAGCTTTTCAAGATAATCAAAGTATTCTTTATAGCCAATCCAATCATATAAAACCTTTGCCGAATATAATTTCTCATAGCAGTATCTATTATCCAAAGTTTCTGCAAGCCGTTTTAATAGAGGTATCCCCCTTTCATCTCTAAAAATGCCAATGGCACGAATATAGGCGGTATCATGTCCCAGGTTTTCAAGAATCATCTGCTTGGCAACCTGCAATTCCTTTCCCTTTAACCTGTTCCATACAGTATAATCTTCCTCCAATCTCATTCTTATTATAGGGTTTCCCGTGAAATAATCGCTTAGAAAACTTTCAAAATCTTCTGTTGGATTAATTATATTTTTAATATATAAAGTAATATCAATCAAGATAACTCACCTCACTCAAACTTTTCAACAACCTCTATTTTCTGTCCATAACCTCTCCATCACTTTCTCCCATCTGCGGCAAGAAGTTGCTATTCATTGGCGTTGGCCCTGTCAGTGATCCCTATTCCATTTTCATTTTCAAACCAGTAGGAAAAAATGACCTGGCCGTTATCGAGTATTCCGAGAATACTAGGGTATCCGCCCTTTATCGTTAAAATTGTTTCCGCCTGCATCGAGTCAAGGTTAATGCGTATAAGATGGTAGATGTTTTCCGCTGGGTCATCGGTTTGTGAATACTGTAACGTTATATAGACCAGGTATCGATCATTATAGGCTGAAAAGGCCCCTTCTTCTCCATTAAGCAGGTCCCTTTGAACATCGTCACTAATTAATACCCCGGACTTGGACACTTCCATCTTGCTGTAATCAAGTCTGGCTACACCGACAGTTGATTTTCCTGTTCCGTTCGGTTGTTCTGTATGCGGATATATCCCGTAAGCAGCCGGTAAGGCACTATCAAAGTTTATAAATTCGGCATTGGTTATCTTCCTTAGCTCCAAGGTATTCAGATCTGCCATCAGATATCCTTCAAGTCCCTCATATCCGCTTATATTGGCCACAACTTTATGATCATGGTCAACCAGGACAGGACCATAAATGTAGGGTATATAATTAAACCTCCTGTTTTCCGGGTAATGGTTAGCCAGTAGTTTTTCACTTTTGGTTTCTGCATCATACAACATAAGGCCTTTATTCTTTGAACTGTAAACAAAGTACCTGCCATTTTTTGATACATCAAAGCCACCCTGCCACTCGAACTGATATGCTTCCCTGACAGTATCCGGAAGCCTTAATTCCTTCTGATTCTGTAAATCTTTATCTAAATAGATGATAGAATCACTGGCAATTAGCATATAACCATCCTGCGTTTGTTTTACCTTGAAAATTTGTTTTGCAGATTTAACCTGCATCAATTCCTTCAAATTACTTACATCATATATGCCGATATCTTCCCGCTGTTCAATTCCCTGCCGACCATCATTATAGCGAATAAATAGCCTGTTATTAAATTCGGCAATCACCATGAAGGGCCGGTCTTTATTTTCCGCGTTAATCTTCAGCTTAGGGAGGTCAATATTACGATACTTGCCTTGAATTGAAACCAACTGCTTCTGATCAGGATATCGATAGGATACTTGCTTAAAATACATGCTTCCATCGGTACGCTCTTTTAGTACACAATTTATCTCCCCATTAATTCGTGAACTTTTTCCGGAAGCAAACTGTACCAGTTTAACCTGGTAAGTCCGATCTTCCTCGTTTTTAGTAACTGAATCAAGTTTAGAGCACCAAGGGGTCAACTCATTGAATTTTACATGAGGGTATGATGAATGAATGCCTTTTATATCGAAAGCATCTTTACTGCTGTCGTAATAGGCAGTATAAGCATAGTCTTGGGCCGGATGAATATTTGTAATATCCACGGACAGGTACTTCTTAATGTATTGAGATACCAGCTCTGGTTCAATCCTGCCCCAACCCGGTTCTATTTCCTGATAGGCCTGATGACGTATAATTACATATACCGCATAATGAATGGCATCATCGCGGTTTATCTCCTCAGCGGACTTAAAGGGGTTATTAAATATTGTCGGTATGGCATCCTGAATATATTCGTCCCAAATCCAGGCCAGAATAACCGGATCTTCTACCATGGAATTTCTCGTTGATGATTCACCGGAGCTTGACGGGTTTTTCGCTTCATCAAGGCTTGATCGAAGCATCACGGCAACAAGCACAATTATAACCAAGGTGACAATAACACCTATCCACACTTTGACCCGGGAACCCCTCCATAAATCGCTCACTTTATTTAATCACTCCCCCACCCTTTGCCATGTTTGAATGAGTTATTCTGAATATCCGGTATTTTAAATGTACCCAAGGTTAGACAATAGCAGATACTAATTCTTATAAAAATTAGTACGCTAATAATTTATTATAATTTCACTTGAGGAATTTTTTGGGTAAACGATATTTCGGGGTTCGGTGGGAAAAATCGTTATAGATAGAGCGGAAATAAGGCAATTAAAGAAAGGGATTTAGCTTTTGCTTAATTATCCTTGACTAAAATTATCTTATCATTCTCAATTCTAACTAAAAGTACATTTTCTATGGTTTTATAAAGTACTTTGCCTTCATTATTGATAACCGTCATTTTGTAAGGTGATTTACAGTCTTTATTAAATATTGCTACCAGGAAGCCATTTTGAATTTCCAGCTTATTGAGCTTTCCTCCCGCATTGATTGGATTTTCGTTGCCAATGGTATAAAGCTGCTGGTCCTTAGCCAGAGAATAATATACCCTCCCCTCTAAAACCTCATACTGATCAATCTTTTGATCCACCAGTAACTCCTCCTGGCCACCGTCCAGGGAAACCTTGTAAAGATGCTGATTGCGGTCAGTAAAATATATTATCTCGTTCACGATTTTGAAACCGGTGGCCTCTTTATCACACAGTCTAACCGTTTCATGAGTGTTGATATTCACCCTGTAAACTCCTGTAGTTGAGGAGGTATTATCGTCTGTATAATAACCATAATAACCAAGCACATATATTTCATCAGCGATTAAATACAAATCATAATTGGGCTTGGCTGACCGCGTTTGCCCATCGTCCGAAATAAACAAACCGAAAGAATAAGCCGGGTCACCTGCTTTCATATATTCGCTTTCACCATTCTTCTTTATCTGCAAATTGTCGGCAAACGGCGGAAATCTCTGTTCAACACGGACGGTATAAGCATCGTATATCTTTAGGGATGAGTAACCGCTGTCAATTTCCTGGGCGGTCCCGTCCTCTTTTAGCCAGACCAGGTGGTCGGACCCCATGGTTGCACCGCCGGTATGATATTTGAGAATAATCCGGCCGTTGTCCGTCTGCAGCGATGATAAAGCATAACCACTGCTCAATCCGCTAATCGGCAATTGGAAGACAAATCTGCTGTTAGAAGGATTGGATACTGGAGCCTGATAGACCTTGCCGTTTGCCCCTTCATAATAGAAATAGTCTCCGGCCATCGTATATGCACCTTTTCCTCCGATTTCACGATCAACGATGGGTAGTGTTAATTGGGCGCCAGTTATGTTATTGACAGATGAATTAATAATCAATCCGTTTTTCTGGTCAAAAGAATACTTCCAGCCGAATTCATCAACCGCAAATCTCCAGGTTAGCGGAAAATAGGTAACATTTCTGAAGAGCAACAGTGGATATTTTTCCCTGCTGTTTTCAATAGGCGTACCGTTTACAGTAATCTCGAAAGCCGCAACCTGGGCATTATAAACATTATTGTTCTTTATAGAGCTCTTATAGTTATGGTAGTCCCAGTTAACATCTGTTTTCACTATGGAAAGACCTGTATTACTGTTCCAAACACTTTCCAATCCCAAAAACCGGCAGTCATAATATGTCATGGGGAAATAGGTTATATCCTTATATGCTATTAATGGGTACTGGTTGCTGCTGTTATCGATTTCTTGCCCATTTAAAGTAACCTTAAATGTCGGTAAGGTTATTGTAACCCCTGGTGAGGAAAAGGCTTGACCAGCGGGTATCAGCCAGGCAATCCCCAATATTAGTGTCATAATCAATATACCCGGTCTTTTGCTCATAAAAAAATCCCTCCTTGGCTATAGCTTTGTTCTGATGTTAGCACAAATTCCCAGGATACAGAGTCTTAACAATCTGCGGTAAGAAGTTGCTATTCATTGGCGTTGGCCTTGTCAGTCATCCCTATTCCATTTTCATTTTCAAACCAGTAGGAAAATATACAAATATCCTTCAAGTCCCTCATATCCGCTTATATTGGCCAGAATCACTGGCAATTAACATATAACCATCCTGCATTTGTTTAACCTTGAAAATTTGCTTCGCAGGTTTAAGCCTGAATCAATTCCTTCAAATTACTTACATCATATACGCCGATATCTTCCAGGTGTTCAATTCCCTGCCGACCATTATTATAGCGAATGAATAGCCTGTTATTAAACTCGCCCAGTATCATGAAGAGACAATAGCAGATACTAATTCTTATAAAAATTAGTACGCAAATGATTTATTATAATTTCACTTGAGGAATTTTTTGGGTAAACGATATTTCGGGGTTCGGTGGGCAAATTCCTTATCAATAAGGCAATTAAAGAAAGAGACTCCGAGGTTTCAAGCTTGATTTAAATATCTATTTTATTTTCCTTCAACCAAATCATAAACTGACACTTCAAAACGCTGATTTGTTTTCAAGTCTTGAACTTGAACCCGATTAGCATCAGTCTTCTCAATCCATACAGGAGAATCCTGATAAAATACTTCAATAACTCCCAGTGAATCTAATATTTCGTTAGCCCTTTTATTATCCATATCTTTCTCTCCTAAATTATTTTTTATTAGCATGTCTTAGCGCGGGAATAATTATTTATGGAATTTTAATAGATTTCCCCAGCGGGTTATAATTTCTTGCGCCATTAATATAGTTTAAAAATATCAATTGTTATAGAATGGTCTTATAGAATATTTTTTACTCTTTTGTTTACTTTTGAATATCATTATTATTAGAAAACTATGCTTTCAAATTTTGATTTATATGGGGGATAAATGGTGAAGGGAAATCTGATATCCAGCGGAATAATGCGATATGATTCGGGCTTTTACATCATTCGTCAATCCATGCCCTACCCGTTGGGAGAAACCAACGTTTTCCTGATTGAGGCCAGCGATGGCTGGGTAGTTATTGATGTTGGTGTAGACCTCCCCAGTACGCGACTGGTTTGGGAAAAGGCCGTGAATGAGCTGGGTATTTCTTTCAAACAGATAAAGCGAATTTATATTACTCATTGCCATCCCGACCATCTGGGTGCAGCTCGCTGGCTCCAGCAATGCTGTGATGCACCAGTCTTTATGCTGCGTGAAGAAATTAAAAGAGCACGAAAATATGTCTTTTTAGAAGAACGGGATTTCAAGGAAATATACCGGCAGGCTATTGCATATGAAGTTGAAACCAACCGATTTCCTGATCAAAAAATAAACGAATTAGTCGAGGACTGGTATGCGGAAGTTCGCCCGCTATATTTGGAACCAGCTGAAATTCTTCCGTTTGAAGTGGGTGATAAACTTGACCTGGGGGGAAATTCCTTTGAGGTTATGAAGGCTGCAGGTCACTCGGATGGTCAATGTATGTTCTGGTCTGAGCAACATAAACAGCTATTTCTGGCAGACGTTCTGGCAGCAGGTGCTTATTTACATTTTACCGACTGGCCAAATTCTGAATTGCAAAACCCGTTACAAAATCTATTTGATTTACTGGAGCAGATGAAAACAATGGAGGTTGCCAGAGCATTTCCCGGACATGGCCCGGTAATAGAAGATCTGGATACTCGATTGGATAAACTGGTAAATAAGCATCAGCGTATTTTAAATATTGTAGAAGCATCAGTAAAAGAACCGGCCAGCGCTGGCGAATTGTACCAGCAATTATATAAATTAGAGGATTATGTTCACCATCATCGGGTAGTAATGGGTGAGGTCCTTGGTTATCTAAATTACCTGGTCTCCCGCAACAGACTATCTAAGGATATAAATAATGGGAAAGTTATCTATAAACCAATTTAGTAAGAGTATTATAGATTTATGACAACACAAAAGTCAGTCTATTTTATTGATCTGATCTACCGCTGCGCTTTTTGCGCAAAAACATCCCCCCTAAATAATAAGGGAGGATATAATCTTTAAAGCAAATAAACTTATGCCCAAATAACATAAACTGTTTTTCAAAACCAATTTTATTAAAGCTTTTTTGCTCTTACAAAGGCGCTAAAGATAGCACCATTGAACTGTTCCTTTTCTTCAATAGAGAGTCTTTCGAGTAATTTTACCATCTTTTCATCGGACGGATCATATTCCCGGATTACTTCTACATCGATATCAGTAAATCCGGCAGCAGCCAGTTTATCCCGATATTGCTGATCTAACAGTGCACCAGCAATACAGCCAGACCAGGCCATCATATCCTGTTGCACTTTTTCCGGGAGACTTTTTCGCAATACAATATCTGATACCGCAAATCTTCCACCCGGTTTTAATACCCTGAATGCTTCATGCAAAACCTTATCTTTGTTTCCGGAAAGGTTAATTACACAGTTGGAAATGATAACATCGACTGAATTATCCGGGAGTGGGATTTCTTCTATATGCCCCTTTAGGAATTCAGCGTTGGTAATTCCGGCTTTTTCCTGGTTTTCCCTGGCTACAGCCAACATTTCATCGGTCATATCCAGTCCATAGGCTTTTCCATCCGGAGCTACCCTTTTTGCAGAAAGCAGTACATCCAATCCTGCACCGCTGCCAAGATCCAATACTGCCTCACCGGGGTTTAATTCGGCTAATGCCGTAGGATTTCCGCAGCCAAAGGAGGTGGCTATCATGTCCGGGTCCAGACCTTCCATGTCTTTGCTAAGGTACAGGTTCCCGGTGATGATATCGGTAACATCACTTAATGTGTTGCAGCACCCACCCGAATTAGTTGTATTTCCTCCACAGCATCCGCCGGTTTTACTGATTATGATTTCAGCGTATTTTTGTTTTACAACCTCACGAATATCATCCATAACTATATTCCCTCCTAATATCGATACTTTATAATATATTTATTTCGAAGTTTTTAAAACTTAAAATCAATTGATAACTGCTCAATGTACTCTTTGAGTACTTCTGTATTGAGAAAATAATATTTCCATTTGCCTTCCGGCACTTCACGTACCAAACCTGTATTAACCAATTCTTTCATATGATACGAAACCCTGGACTGGATCATACCGAAAGTATCCATAATCTCGCAGTTGCATATACCACCAGCAGGAACTGTGCAACATAAATCTTTCTGTTCCGAATGGTTGACCAGCATTAACAATATTTTATAACGTAATGGATCTCCTAATACTTTTGAAATTCTAGCAGCATCAATCATTTATATATCATATCAAAATAATTTGATGTAATCAACTGGACCATGTTATTATAAAACAAATTTAAATTATGTGGTTCTATTGCATTCATTATAGTTAGAAAGAAGGTAATAACTTGGATAATTCAGTTGTATCGCGGTTATCTTTTTTGGATCGTTATTTGACGCTTTGGATCTTTTTAGCTATGTTCTTTGGTGTGGGCTTAGGCTATATATTTCCCGGTTTTTCAGGTTTCTTAAACAGTTTATCTATAGGCACAACATCGATTCCTATTGCTGTTGGCCTTATAGTTATGATGTATCCGCCTCTTGCCAGGGTTAAATATGAGGAATTAGGCAAGGTATTTAAAAATCGTAGAGTTTTAGGATTATCTTTGCTCCAAAACTGGGTTATCGGGCCAATACTAATGTTTTTACTGGCGATATTACTCCTGCCACATTATCCAGAATATATGGTAGGGGTTATTCTTATAGGTTTGGCCAGATGTATCGCCATGGTAATTGTATGGAATTCTCTTGCCGATGGTGACAATGAATATGCTGCCGCCTTGGTTGCCTTCAATTCAATTTTTCAGGTCGTCTTCTTCTCACTTTATGCCTATTTATTTATTACTGTAATACCTGAATGGCTGGGATTAGGGGGTATGGCAGTAAAGGTATCCATGGGTGAAGTCGCCAAAAGTGTAGCAATCTATCTAGGGATCCCATTCGCTGCTGGTTTTTTAACCCGTTATTTTCTGCGACCTGCAAAAGGCGCGGATTGGTATGATGGCAAATTTGTTCCAAAATCTGGCCCCATCGCGCTTTATGCATTACTATTTACCATCATCGTGATGTTTTCACTGAAAGGAAAATATATTGTTACATTACCCATGGATGTCATTCGTATCGCTATTCCACTCTTAATCTATTTCCTTGTTATGTTTAGCGTATCATTTTTTATATCTAAAAAAATAGGAGTAGGTTACAGGCAAACGACAGCCTTGTCATTTACTGCTTCCAGTAATAACTTTGAATTGGCAATCGCCGTAGCAGTTGCCGTTTTTGGTATTCATTCAGGGCAAGCCTTTGCTGCTGTTGTAGGACCGTTAATTGAGGTACCGGTTATGATTGGGTTGGTAAATGTTGCCCTTCGTTGGCGAACGAAATATTTTAATCAAGAAAAACAGGCCGCATAATGTGGAAGCAAGGAAGCAAAATACGACTCCTTACCTTCCCAGAAAATTAAAGGAAGCAGCAAGAAACGTCCCGCTGCTTCCCCGGTAGTTGGGTTAACTTTCGGTGAGAGCTGCCACTAAACTGGAGGCTCCGTATTTTTCCCGTAAGCGCGGCTTTTCAATTTTACCGGTAGGGTTGCGCGGCACTTTATCAAAAATAATCGCCCGAGGACGCTTATAGCGCGGCATGGGAGCACAAAACCGGCTTATCTCTTCTTCCGTACAGCTATGACCCGGTTTCAATTCTATAATAGCCGCTGCTATTTCACCTAAGCGTTTGTCAGGCAAACCGATAACCGCTACATCCTTTATGGCCTTATGAGCACGCAGGAAATCTTCGATCTGCACCGGGTACAGATTCTCTCCCCCACTGATAATCACATCTTTTTTCCGATCCACCAAATAAATAAAGCCGTCTTCGTCTCTGCGGGCCATATCCCCTGTAAATAGCCAGCCATCCCTGATTACTGCCGCTGTTGCTTCCGGGTCTTTGTAGTAGCGCTTCATAACCCCCGGACCCTTAACTGCCAGTTCGCCAACCTGTCCTGGAGAAACGGCATTTCCATTCCCATCAGCGATCTTAACCTGCCAATTATGACCGGGAATGCCTATGGCCCCAACCTTGTCTATGTTTTCCGTACCTAAATGAACACATCCAGGACCAATTGATTCACTCAGGCCGTAATTTGTATCATAGAGATGATCCGGAAAATACTTTTTCCAACGGCGAATCAGACTGGGCGGAACCGGCTGAGCACCTATATGCATGAGCCTCCACTGGGACAGCTCATAATCATCCAAATTTACGTCTCCTCTTTCAATGGCATCCAGAATATCCTGGGCCCAGGGAACCAGGAGCCAAACAATGGTAATTTTTTCATCTGACACGGTTTTAAGTATCCATTCCGGCTTAACCCCGCGCAGTAATACAGCTTTACTTCCTGAAATAAGGCTGCCAAACCAGTGCATTTTAGCACCGGTATGATAAAGCGGCGGTATGCATAAAAAGTTGTCCTCCCGGGTTTGGCCGTGGTGAGCTTGCTCCGTATATGCCGAAGACATTAAACTGCCGTGGTTATGCAATATTGCTTTAGGAAATCCGGTCGTCCCCGATGAAAAATATATTGCCGCATCATCATCATCGGATAGTCTAATCGGCGGAGCTTCGGAAGAACAGTTGGCCGTAAGCCTGTCATAGCTTTCCGCAAAAATAGGGCGGTTTTCCCCTGCATAAAAGATGGTTTTAATTTTGGGAATCTGGTTGATAATTGATTCCATCCGGTCAACAAATTCAGGTCCAAAAATCAAGGCCTTACTGTCTGACAAATCAAGGCAGTATTTGATTTCCTCTGCTGTATAGCGGAAATTTAACGGGACTGCAATGGCACCAGCCTTTAATATGCCAAAATAAATGGGCAGCCATTCCAAACAATTCATTAACAGAATTGCTACCTTATCTCCCTTTTTAATTCCCCTTTTGAGCAGCAAATTGGCCAGTCGATTTGCTTTTTCGTCAAAAACACGCCAGGTCATGTCCCGGCGGTATTCCCCGGCCGGGTTGTTTTCAATGAGTTCATATTCCAGCCAGGTTACCTTATCTTTCTCCTGAAGATCCATATTGATCTCCGTCAGACATTTTTCTTGTCCAAACATTTCAGCGTTTCGTGATAAAAATTCTGTAATAGGCATTGGTGCTTTCCTCCCGTCCTGCCAACCCACAATAATATAATATGAATGAAAGCCGTATTACCTGACAAATAGTAACACACTACTATGGATTATAAAGCGTTATTTTGCAGTTAACAACACCTTACTGAAAAATACCCCCGACACGGCTCAGGCAACACTTATCCCCATGTCACTCCTATTAGCTTTAGGGACGATATTTCCCTGTAAACTGATGAGCAATAACTTTGAATACCGAAACACTATCTGTCATCCCGTCATCGAAGGAAAAATCTTGTCCTGTTTGGTGCTTCATCAGGATTGACAGGGCTGATTTCTTTTCTTCAGCATCATCTAAAAAAGACAGCCGTGCCATTTCCAATAATGCTTTTGAAGGAGTATGAATATTTGCAGGCTTTATCCCCTGCAGTCAGGCGATTTTCGCAATCCATTTCGAAGCATACGTTACTGTTCTCTTTTAATGCAGATATTTTTCTCCCTTCTTTTGCACTATGGAAATATAGGACCAACTGCTTGTTTTCATAAATATAACCGAAGTTCATCGGCACGATATAAAGACCCTCATTGTCCTGCATGGCAATTCTACAGATTTTACACTGGTCAATAACCTGCAACAGCTCATTTATTTCATTAATCTCTCTGTCTTTTCTTCGTAAATTCATCATGATCCCCTTTTATTTTTTACAGGCAAGGGGACGGTTCGAGATCACTGAAAAAGTACCATAAATGTCATCCTGAGGAGCTGCAGGCGACGAAGGATCTCTTTTAAGGCCGTAATATTGGGATTAAGCCAACGAGATTCTTCACTATCGTTCAGAATGACACGCAAAAGAGGACTTTTTCAGCAGTCTCGGACGGTTCTGTTGCCTGCTGGAATGTCGCCTGGTATAATGTAATATAGTTGGGGGAAGGTGGAAGAAGTGACGAGAAGAGCAAGGGAAATGACGGAGAGTGGTATTTACCATATCATACTGCGAGGCAATGAGAAAAAGTCGATTCTCGCTATTGATGAGGAAAAACAATTCTTTCTGGACTGTATAAGACGCAAGCAGAAAGAAACTAATTTCTCGTTATATGCATACTGTCTGATGGACAATCATGTTCACCTGCTTATCAACATACAAGATAATGAATTGGCATCTATCATGAAAGGCATAGCGACACGCTATGCCTTTTTCTATAATAACAGGCACAATAGAGTCGGCCATGTATTCCAAGACCGGTTTAAAAGCGAACCGATAGAGGATGAAAGATACCTTTTGGCAGCTGTTCGATATATTCATAACAATCCGGTAAAAGCCAGAATGGTTTCAAATCCGGAAGACTACCATTGGAGCAGTTATTGGGCTTACATCCAGCCAGAGCTATTCGGGGAAGAATGGATAGACAGCACGTTTATTCTTGGTATTATTGCACCGGATAGAAAAAGTGCGATCAAGGAGTTTATACGATTCTCTAAAGATGTGGTTGAGGAAACATTTATTGACATCGAGGAAAAGTCAGGGATTAAAACACTTGGCGAAGGAGTTTGTATTCTGCGGGAATACCTGAAACAGGAGGGTTTGTCAATCACAATCGAAGAAATTAAGGAGAACAAGGAATTGAGGCAGAAGGTCATCATTTTCCTGCGTGCCAATACGCAATTGTCCCAACGAAAGATTGCTATCTTATTGGGGATAGACAAAAGCATTGTAGAGAAAGTGAAGCTCTAAACAAACAGGCAACAGAACCGTCCCTTTGCCTGCCC
>Ga0209723_1000835_pt1 | contig 53362 bp, 43 predicted proteins | sample BiotimSIPDNA_2_FD_185750 | JGI IMG/M metagenome (GOLD analysis project Ga0209723, IMG submission 185750) | Anaerobic biogas reactor microbial communites from Washington, USA - Biogas_R2 time_0 SIP DNA (SPAdes) (version 2) | ecosystem: Engineered > Bioreactor > Anaerobic > Unclassified | place... | reverse complement strand
TCTTATATTTAAATTGTTATTGATGATATTAAAATACAGATTGAAAAAAAGGGAGATATGAATCAACAATGTTTTTCAGAAAAGTCGGTTTTATTAACTGACATTACACCTTATGTTTATGGAACAACTCGTTTGGGGGACGAGAAAATTCCATTCGAAGAAAGGGTTGAAATGGCAAAAGCGGCACTCGATACCGGGGTGTGGTTTCATACAAGTCATTGGTATGGCGATGCCTTGCAGGTTCTTCGTAAAGCGTTCGATATCGACAGAAACAAAATTCCTAATCTTATTGTAAAACTTGGCGGGGAAACAATCGAAGAATTGAAGGCTGATATTCGTAAGAATATTGATCCTCTGGGTATTGAAAAAATCGAGCTTGGTCAGTTGTGTATAGGTGGAAAATTGGCCGAAGACTTTGCCAATGGGGGAAATTGTTTCAAAGAGTTTCAGAAAATACGTGAGGAGGGGCTTGTTAATCGTTTTGTGATGGAAGTATTCCCTTGGACTTCAGAGGCTCCGCTCAAGGCACTCAAAGGTGGGTATCCCGAGGGTATAGTCGATGGTTATATTTTCTACCTTAATCCGCTGCAACGTTTTGCATCGAACGAACTTTGGGATATGCTTAGTGAACGAAGTGAACCGATAATTGCCATGCGAACAGTAGCCGGTGGGCCTGTTCACAAGCTGAGCGATGTTCCGGGTTTTGCTTGGAAAGAATATCTTCAAAAACGGGCTGCCGAAGTAGCTCCTGTTTTCGAGCGTTCAGGCATCAAAAGCTGGACTGAATTCTGTGTTAGGTTTGCTCACAGCTTTTCGCAAGTGAGGGCTACTGTTGGTTCAACCTCTAATGCCGAAAACCTTAACGAGTTTCTTTTGGCTGCCGAGTCTATTGAACCATTACCTTACGATATTGTACACGATATAGTAAAACTTCAGTATCGATGGTCTGATGAGATGGATATTCATGCAGAACCTTGGTCAATGTGATATGAGATAAGTATCTGAAATAAAGTGGGATTAATCATACATTTCTCAATAGGCTAATTGTCTGTTGAGAAATGTTTTTTTTGTCGTTGATGTATTCCTGTATAGTTGTTCTGTGGTGTTTGTTTACTACAAACAACCTATATTGCAACCAAAACAAATACATCAGTCATGAATAAATTAACAATTCTATTGCTTTTTCTTGCGGGGCTTGTTTTACCGGTGTGCGCTCAGCAAAACGAAATGGACAGGTTCATTACCGACCTGTTGGGAAAAATGACGTTGCAGGAAAAAATAGGCCAGCTCAATCAAGTGGTTCCTGGCGGAGGTGCTGTTACCGGTTCTGGCATTAGCCAGGGTGTTGAAACAAAAATAAAAGAAGGTAAGGTGGGCAGCATGCTCAACAGCCCAAGTGTTGAATATACGCGCAAGGCTCAGGAGTTGGCCGTTACCACTACGAAATCGAAAATTCCAATCCTTTTTGGTCTTGATGTTATTCACGGATACAAAACAATATTTCCAATCCCGCTAGCTCTTTCCTGCTCCTGGGATATGGACCAGATTGAGCGCAGTGCTCGTATTGCAGCTATCGAAGCTAGTAGTGCTGGAGTAGGATGGACATTTTCACCAATGGTCGATATCTCACGCGACCCACGCTGGGGACGTGTTGCCGAGGGTGGGGGCGAAGATCCCTATTTAGGCTCCCGAATTGCTGAAGCGATGGTTAAAGGCTACCAAGGCAATGACCTTAGGGGCGAAACCTCTATTCTGGCTTGTGTAAAGCACTTTGCCCTTTATGGCGCTTCTGAAGCTGGACGCGATTATAATACCGTGGATATGAGCCGGCTGTCAATGTATCAATATTATTTTCCTCCATACAAAGCAGCTGTCGATGCTGGAGCTGGTAGTGTAATGACTTCTTTCAATGTTATTGATGGAGTCCCTTCTACAGGTAACCATTGGCTGCATACCGAAGTGCTTCGGAATCAGTGGGGTTTTAATGGTTTTGTGGTCACTGATTATAATGCCATTCTTGAAATGATCCCTCATGGGTTGGGCGATATTAAATCAGTTTCAGCACTGGCCCTTAATGCCGGGGTCGATATGGATATGGTTGATGAAGGTTTCTTATCGACACTCGAAAAGTCGGTTGAAGATGGTTCGGTTTCAGTAGAAAACATCGATAAAGCTTGCCGTCGCATTCTGGAAATGAAATATAAATTAGGTCTCTTCGATAATCCATATCGTTTTATTAATGAAGAGCGGATGAAGACCGATCTTCTTTCTGCCCAACACCGTAAAGCTGCCCGTGAAATATCACAGCGCTCGATAGTGCTCTTGAAAAATAGCGACAAAACACTGCCATTGAAGAAAGAAGGAAGAATTGCAGTGGTTGGGCCTTTGGCCAAAAGTAAAATAGATATGTTGGGAACCTGGACTATTTCGGGCGATCCATCTGAGGCTGTTACTCTGGTTGAAGGAATAACCAATGTGGGCGGCAACAAAGTTAGTGTTAACTATGCCCGTGGTTCACAGTTTACTACCGATCCGATGTTGCAGAGAAATGGAGGCAATGTATGGGTCCGTGTTGTTGAAGAAAAAACAGAAACAGTGTCGGATGAAAAAATGCTCAGCGATGCTCTTGAAGCTGCACGAAAAGCAGATGTTATTGTGGCTGCAGTTGGTGAATCAGCAGGTTGGTCGGGCGAAGCTTCAAGCCGCTCTGATATTACAATCCCTGAATGCCAGAAGCAATTACTGAAGAAACTCAAAGAAACAGGCAAACCTGTAGTTGTGGTTGTTTTCAGTGGTCGTCCGCTTGATCTATCCTGGGAAGAAAGCCAATTCAGTACAATTATTCAGGCTTGGCACGGGGGTACCGAGGCCGGAAATGCTTTGGCCGATGTTCTTTTTGGCGATTATAATCCTTCGGGTAAGCTCTCTATGTCGTTTCCACGAAGTGTAGGTCAAATTCCTGTATATTATAATCATTTCAATACTGGGCGGCCATATAATGCGATGAGCAAATTCTCTTCGAAATATCTCGATGTGGTTAACGATCCGCTTTTCCCCTTCGGTTACGGATTGAGTTATTCAACGTTTGAATATGGCAATATCGAATTATCGAACAATAAGCCAGTGGGTGAAACAAAAATTGAAGCCTCTGTAGTAATTAAAAATACTAGCAAGTATGCTGGTGAAGAGGTTGTTCAATTATATATTTCGGATAAAGTTGCTGCTGTTTCGAGGCCTGTAAAAGAACTCAAAGGGTTTAAAAAAGTGATGCTTCAACCAGGCGAAAGCAAAAAAGTGACCTTCGAAATTGGAACAAAAGAATTAAAATATTACAACAATAACCTTGAATATCAGTGGGAACCAGGAGATTTTGTTGTTTATATTGGCACTAGTTCTGCCGATAATCGTTCAGCGAATCTTACCTGGATGAAGTAGAGTAAAAAAAACCGCAGAGATCGGGGAAAAAATCCTTTTTCTCTGCGGTTTATTTTCTATTTTTTCTGTCCGAATACCCGTTTCAATAAATCAGTAACCCGGGCATTAATATTCGTTCGTATTTCTTTTTCCTGATCGCCAACCTTTATGAACAGCCCACGGAGTGCCTGATTCGTAACATATTCGTCGAGGTTTACGGTTATTGGGTGTGCCTGAACGAGTTTTCCTGCCATTGAGTTTGCAAATTGGTTCCATTTCGATGTGAGTTCGTTCCACGTTTTTTCGGCCGAAACGCCACCAACAATCGGTTTTGCCAGCGATTTTTGCATCACCGGACGATATAGGCTGAATAGTTGCTGGTAGGTTTTATCGCGAAGGTAGTTTGTTGCCGAGGTATCGGCCCCATTCAGTATTCCCCACGCATCGGCAATGGTCATTTGTGTGATAGCGGTTTTGAATATCGGGGCGGCTTGTTTGGCGGCATCCTCTGCAGAGCGGTTAATCTGGGTTATCACGTCGTCAATCAGTTTGTCGAGACCTGGAACTTTTTGCGCATATTTTACAACTTCAGCGGTTTGTGGTGGCAGGTTTATTTTTATTACTTTATCGAGCAGGTAACCATTTACTTTTCCTATTCGTGTGGTGGCGGTATCTGTTCCAATTTTCAGGGCTTCTTTTAGCCCGTTGGCTACTTCGGTAGTGGTAAGTGGTTGTTCACTTTGCATGACTGTTGAGGCAGTTTGAAGCAAAATGTCACACGAAGTCAGTAAGATAGATGAGCTAATTATGGCTATCAACAAAAATTTCTTTTTCATTTTTAATCTTTTTTAAATTGAATTTAACTAATGTACAAAAAATATTTTACGAAGTTTGTAACAAAATGTATACCCCGAACACTAATTACACAACTATAAAGTTAATAATTTGGATTAATCCCACTAAGACAATAAAAAGTAAAGTAATGAGAAAATTTTCCGTTTTTATGGCTGCAATACTTGTAGCCTCGCTTGCCAAATCTGGTATAGCACAAAACCCGTTAGCTCAACCTGCTCCCCTCGATCCAGAAATCCGTTACGGAGTGCTCGACAATGGACTAACATATTACATTCGTCATAACCAAGAGCCAAAAGAAAGGGCTAGTTTCTACATTATTCAAAACGTGGGCGCTTTGCTCGAAGAGGATAATCAGAACGGGCTTGCACATTTTCTTGAACACATGGCATTCAATGGTACCAAGCATTTCGAAGGGAAAGGGATCTTGAATACTCTTGAAAAACACGGGGTCGCTTTTGGGCGGAACATTAACGCTTATACCTCTTTCTCCGAAACAGTTTACAACCTTAGCGAAGTGCCTACCACCCATGAAGGCCTGGTTGATACATGTTTGCTTGTTCTTAGCGATTGGTCACATTATCTGTTACTTACAGATAAGGAAATTGACAATGAACGTGGTGTCATTACAGAAGAATGGCGTACTCGGCGAAATGCAAGTTTCAGAATGAGGAGTCAGTGGTTCCCGGTGCTTTTTAAAGGCTCTCAATATGCAGTGCGCGATGTAATTGGCGATACCACAGTGATAAGATACCATGCTTACGAAACCCTTCGCAATTTTTATCACGACTGGTATAGGACCGATCTTCAGGCAATTGCTATAGTTGGCGATATCGATGCTGCTGCTGTTGAAGCAAAGGTAAAGCAGCTTTTCTCTACAATTCCGGCTGTTGAAAATCCTAAACCACGCCCTCATCACACCATACCATCGCATACCGAACCATATTTTGTGTTGGCCACTGACAAAGAGACTACACAATCAGAACTTACAATGTATATTATTAATGAGCAGGACGTCACAAAGAAGAAGGATCTTAATTATATGCGCGACGGTCTAATTGAATCGCTCTATAACATGATGACTTCTACCCGCATCAATGAACTTTTGCAGAAAGGAACACCTCCGTTTGTAAATGGCTATACCCAAAAAAGTGACTTTGTGCGGGGCTATGATGCTTATGCTATTGGAGCTGTTGCCAATCCCAACGAGGAAGCTAAAGCATTAGAGGCTATTATGATAGAAACAGAACGTGTGAAAAGGCATGGATTTGCTCAAGGCGAACTCGACAGGGCTAAAGCAAACCTTATGACTGGGGTTGAAAGTCGCTATAAACAAAAGGATAAAATTAGCAACGACTCGTATTGTGGCGAAATTGCTGACCATTACTTAACAGGAAAGCCATCAACCGGAATTGATTTTTACTTTCAATTTGTGTCTGCCGTTTTGCCTACAATTACTGCAGAAGAAGTTTCGGCCAAAGCAAAAGAATGGATTAAAAAATCAGACCGAACCCTTGTGATTACCGGCCCTTCTGAAGGCGTTTCGCATTTGACTGAATCTGAGGCAAACGAAATTATTGCCCGCGTTGAGGCAATGGACATTGCCCCATACAACGATGGTTCTGCTGCTGCTTCGCTAATCAACGATGAACTAAAAGGGTCTAAAATCAAATCGGAGAAGAAGTTGACCGATTTTGGAGCCGTTGAGTGGACCTTGAAGAACAACACGAAAGTTGTATACCGCTTTGCCGATTACGAGAAGGATGAAGTTTCGCTGATGGCTTTCAGTAAAGGTGGCACCTCGTTGGTCGATAATCCACGCGTTCCATCGGCTGAGATGGCCACAACATTTATCGAAGCCTATGGTTTGGGCGATTTCGATGCTGTTACTTTGCAGAAAATGCTGTCGGGGAAAAAGGTATCTATTTCGGCCAACCTCGATAATCTTACCGAAGGTTTTTCGGGCTCTTCTTCGCCTAAAGATTTCGAAACGATGATGCAGTTACTTTACCTTATGTTCGAAAAACCACGCTTCGACAAGGAAGCCCACGATGCACTCATGGCACGATATATGGCTTATGTGGCTAATATTGAAAAAGATCCAAGAAAAGCCATGCAAGATTCGCTTCTCTTCATCACCACCAATTATCATCCTCGCTCACGTACAATTAGCACACAGTTTCTTCAGGAAGTTAAATTTGACGTTATTCAACAAATTTATAAAGACCGCTTTTCTGATGCCGGCGATTTCATTTTCTTTATTGTAGGTAATATCGATGAAGCAAAGGTCAAACCATTGGTTGAAAAATATATAGGCTCACTTACCGATTCAAAACGAAAAGAATCGTGGGTTGACCGAGGCGTTCGTAACCCCGATGGAAAAGTAGAAAAAGTGATCCCGATTGAACTAACAACACCAAAATCGAATGTAAATGTAATTCTTGCAAACGAAATGGAGTTCAATCAGCGTAACCGTCTTATGCTCAAAGTTCTCGATGGGATTTTAAACCTGCGTTATACCGAAACAGTGCGTGAAGATGAAGGAGGAACATACGGTGTACGGGTAGGTTCAAACCTTACTCAATATCCCGAGGCCCGGGTTTCATTGAATATGAGTTTCGATTGCGATCCTCTTAAAGCCGATAAATTGAAAGAAATAATATATCGTGAGTTGAATAAAATTGCCAACGAAGGACCAACAAGTGTTGATTTCGATAAAACCATTAAAAACATGCTCAAAGATCGCCAGCAGGCAAAAGAGCATAATAATTTCTGGTTGACAACGCTGTTCAGTTATTATTATTCGGGCATAAACAGTGTTTTACCTGAAAATTATGAGAATTTGCTATCGGGATTGACTGTGGCTGATGTTCAGAATTTTACGAAGACTCTGCTCAACAACAATGATGTAATGGATATTGTATTCGTACCAAAAGCTGGGTAATAATTTGTAATAATTTTTAAAGCCATCTCCTTTTGGGGGATGGCTTTTTTTGAAAAGGCTGCCAACTAATTTTTTGTTGCTGAGAATAGGGTTATTTCTTATGTGTATTGTCCATATTTTGTTTTATTCCGATTTTCCCAGAGTTATATAAGCGTAAGAAATACTTTGGTAGGGTTGCTTATCCCATTTATCAGTCAAGATGGGAATTTTATAACTAAGAAAAATGTTTCATAAATTGCGATATGTCAATATTCTATGATGATATAATAACAGGATTTCAATGAATTTAAGGCAATATCTTTTGCTTGCCATCTTTTTGCTGCAAGCCTTCTCGTTGTTTAGTCAGGCGGTAACCCGGAAACAGGTAACTGCGTTACGCTTGGCTGAGCCATTAAAAATAGACGGAATACTCGATGAATCACAGTATCAGTTGTCCGATAAAGCGAAAGATTTTTTGCAAATAATGCCTTACAACGGGAGGGCTTCGTTCAAACCATCAGAAGTGAGTGTTTTTTACGATGATAATGCGCTGTACATTGGAGCAAAACTATACGATGACCCCGACAGCATAAAAAATTATATAACTACTCGCGACAATATTGGCGTTGCCGACTATTTTGGTTTTTTGATCGACCCGAATAACGATGGGCTTACCGCTTACGAATTCATTGTCACCCCGGCCAACAGCCAAACCGACCTTAAGGCCATAAAAAACAGCAATGGCGATAATGAAGATGCCAGTTGGGATGCTGTTTGGCAAAGTGCAACAAAAATAAATTCAGACGGGTGGTGTGTAGAATATCGAATTCCATATTCAGCTCTTCGATTCCCCGAATCGGAGAACCCAGTCTGGGGAGTCAATTTCTTTCGCCGAATACGGCGCTACAACTCTAATAACTCATGGAATCGGATCAACTCTGAAGTGTCGGGATTTATTCAACAATCGGGTATATTGTTGGGAATTAAAAATATAAAGGCACCAATTCGTCTGTCTGTCTCGCCACATATTGCAACGTATTATCAGAAGAATTCAGGAGAAAATTCAGGAAAGTTCTTTTTTAAAGGAGGCATCGATTTGAAATATGGACTGAGCGACAGTCACACCCTCGATCTGATGCTCGTTCCCGATTTTGGACAGATACAGTCTGATGACGAAGAGCTGAACCTTTCTCCTTATGAAATATATTACGACGAAAAACGGCAATTTTTTGTCGAAGGTGTTGAGTTGTTCAATCGGGCCTCAATTTTTTATTCACGTCGCATTGGGGCAAAACCCCGCTTTGCCGATTCTATTGACAATCAGCTCAGAATAAATGAAAAAGAGAGCTACAACCCAAGTGAAGCCCAGCTCATTAACGCAACAAAAGTGTCAGGAAGAAGCAAAAGCGGCTGGGGAATTGGCATGCTAAACGCTATGACACTATCGGGTGAGGCAATTGTTCGTGATACTGTAACTGGTGATAAACGGGAAATAGTTACCCAACCTTTCAGTAATTATAATGTCGCTGTAGTAGAAAAATCGTTGGCTAACAACTCGTTTCTGAGCGTGATCAATACAAATCTTACTATGGCCAACTCCAATTATTTGGCAAATGTAACCGGGACAGAGTTTCAATTCAAAAATAAAAAGCAGAATTACCAGTTGAGTGGGGTGGGAGCTCTTAGTTATAGGAGTGTTGCCGAGGAAAAAACAGGGTATAAATACCAGTTAGCTTTCAAGAGAATAAAAGGGAAATTTCAATTTCTTTTTAATCACGATGTTGTAAGCAAAACCTTCAATCCCAACGATATGGGATATATTCAGCGGAGCAATGAGATGGGCGATGACCTTCAATTAAGTTACAATATCCATGATCCTTTCTGGACAATTTTCAAATCGTGGTACGGGCATGTGAGGGTCGAAAACACAATGCTTTACTCTCCTGCAAGACAAGTTGAAAACCAGTTAAGGTTCTGGACTGAAGCTACATTCAAAAACAACTGGTGGCTGGGGCTGTTTTATGCGCGTGCGTTCGACCCTCACGATTATTTCGAAACCCGTGTTGAAAACCGATTCTATAAAGGATATTCATATAATATGTATGAGTTTAATTTTCATACCGATACCGATAAAAAACTTTCGTGGAATACATGTATTGGCGATTATGTGGCCTCTCAAGAAGATATTTGGGGGTACTGGAGCTACAACAACCTTTGGTGGAAAGCAACCTCAAGGTTTAATTTCATGTATGAACTTACAGCAAACAAAGACATAAAGAATTATGGGTATGTTGGTCACGAAAATCGCGATTCTGTTTATTATGGACTTTATGAACGAACCACATTGATTAATACAATATCAATGAGTTACACTTTCAATACAAAAACAAAAATCGATTTCAGGGGAAGGCATTATTGGTCGTGGGCCGATTATTCATCCTATTATTTTCTAAATCCCGATGGCACATTAAGCGCCTATGATTATTCCGATAATGCTGATGTTAACTTTAATGCGTTCAATATCGACATGTCGTTCAGATGGGAATTTGCCCCAGGAAGTGAGCTTTCTGTGGTGTGGAAGAATGCTATTTATTCCGAAAACAAGAATACACACATGTCGTACGGAAAAAACATTTCTGAAACATTTAAAGCCGAAAAAACCAATAGCTTATCGGTGAAAATTCTTTATTATATAGACTATAATAGTCTTAAAATCAAAAGATAAATTGTATGAGTGTATGTTTACATCATCGATAATAGCTCTGCAATTACTTTTTCTGCTTCACTTGCAATTGTGCTTATTTGGGTGTTTAACATGTAGCAAGGCGCACTTACAATTTTGTTCTCCCTGTCGGATATAATTTGGCCAGACAAGGTACTGGTATGCATTGAACCCATAATCTCAATAGCAGCAGCGGTATCTAAATCGTTACCAATGGTTAGGTTGCCTTTGCCAAGCACTTTGGCAAGAAGGGTAGGAGCAATGCATAGTGCGCCAATGGGTATGCGTGTATTATAGGCGTTTCGTATTGCATTTTCAACCTCAGGAAGTATCAGGCAATCAGCCCCATCAAAGGCAAATGTCGAAAGGTTTTTTGCCGCGCCAAAACCGCCGGGAAAAATTAATGCATCGAAATGCGTTGGATCGAACCTTGATAATTCTTTTATGGTCCCGCGGGCAATGCGTGCTGCTTCTTCAAGAACATTGCGGGTTTGGTTAACCACTTGCCCGGTAAGGTGGTTTATTACGTGGTATTGGTTAACGTTAGGGGCGAAACACTCGTAACATGCCCCTGCTTTCTCAATAGCTAATAGGGTACACACGGCTTCATGAATCTCAGAGCCGTCGTAAACCCCACATCCGGACAATACTACTGCAAATTTTTTTATCAACATAATGCTCGTATTTTCTGTTGATCCAAAACTATTAAAAAGCAGTGAAAATAAAAAAAGAGGCAGATAGAGGTTTACCTCAAACCTTCTTTTTAGAAAGTATAGGGAGATAAATCACAAATCGATATTTACTTCGCTACATATACTAGTTGGTTTTTAAAAAAAAGATATATTTGCCGTTCAGTAAAAAAAATCTTGAAGAAGAATTAACAAAATTTAAAAACAAATGCAGAATAAAGGTGCTATAAGGCTCTTTGCCATTGCTTTAGCCTTAGTATGTTTATATCAGCTGTCGTTCACCTACGTTTCGAGCCGGGTTCAGAAAAAGGCTGCCGAAATTGCCCGTGGCGATGAGTTGAAAGAAGTACATTACCTCGATTCAATTTCCAGTGAAACTGTATATAACTTTCTGGGAATTCGTAAGTACACCTACAAAGAGGTAAAACAGAGAGAAATAAACTTAGGTCTTGACCTTAAAGGGGGTATGAACGTAACCCTCGAAATTTCGGTAGTTGACCTCATCAAGTCGATGTCTAATTATAGCAAAGACGAAACATTCAACAAGGCGATCCAGTTGGCTGCTGAAAAACAAAAAAATAGCCAGGACGACTTTGTGACTTTGTTTGGACAAGCCTACAAAGAGGTTGACCCTAATGCCCGTTTGGCATCAATCTTTCTTACTCCCGAGTTAAAAGACCAAATCTCGTTTAACTCAACTAACGAGCAAGTTCTTGAGGTAATAAGAAAACAAGCTGATGCGGCTATTGATAACTCTTTCAATATTTTACGTTCGCGTATCGACCGTTTTGGTGTAGTTTCTCCTAATATCCAGAAATTAAATCAACGCGGCCGTATTTTGGTGGAGTTGCCCGGTGTAAAAGACAAAGAACGTGTACGTAATCTATTGCAAGGGACTGCCGCTCTCGAATTTTGGGAAACTCTCGAAAATCAGGAAGTATATTCGGTTCTTCTTCAGGTTAACGATATTGTTAAAAACTTAAACCAGTCGAAAACATCTGCCACAACAACTGCAAGTGATTCGGTTGCAGGTGGCGAAAAATCACTCCTCGATGAACTTGAGTCTTCAAAAGCAGATACTGAAAAAGCCGGAGATCAGAATTCTGATTATCCTTTATTTTCAGCTTTGATTCCTAATGCCAATCAGCAAGGACAATTGTTTCCTGGCCCGGTGGTAGGTTTTTCACATTTTGGCGATACCTCAACGGTAAACAAATACTTGAATTTGCCTCAGGTTAAAATGATTTTGCCCCGCGATTTGAAGTTCGCTTGGCAATTGAAACCTTTTGATGAAAAGGGAACATTATACCAACTGGTAGCTTTAAAAATTACAACCCGCGATGGACGTGCTCCATTAACAGGTAGCGTGATAACCGATGCCCGTCAGGATTTCGGACAAAGTCAAGCTTCGGCTGAGGTGAACATGAACATGGATTCAGAGGGCGCTAAAACATGGGCTCGTATGACTCGCGACAATGTTGGCCGTTCAATTGCTATCGTACTCGACGGCTATGTTGTTTCATATCCTACTGTTCAAACTGAGATAACCGGTGGCCGTTCAAACATTACGGGGAACTTCACCGTTGAAGAAGCAAAAGACTTAGCAAACATGTTGAAGTCGGGTGCCATGCCTGCTCCAGCAAAAATTGTTGAAGAATATGTTGTAGGTCCTACCCTTGGTCGTGAGTCTATCAACTCAGGTCTTTGGTCGTTCCTCATTTCTTTTGCCCTTGTATTGGGTTTCATGATGCTTATGTACAGTGCGCAAGCTGGAAATATTGCCAACTTGGCTTTGCTGGTCAACCTGTTCTTCATTATGGGTGTTCTTGCTTCGTTTGGAGCAGTATTAACCTTGCCAGGTATTGCCGGTATTGTGCTTACTGTGGGTATGGCGGTAGATGCTAACGTGCTTATATACGAGCGAATACAGGAAGAAATTAGAGCAGGTAAAGGAATAAAACTTGCGGTGAACGACGGGTTCAAAAACGCCTTATCGGCTATTATCGACGGTCAGCTTACTACAATGATTACCGGTATTGTACTTTACATTTTCGGTTCTGGTCCAATCAAAGGGTTTGCTACAACGCTTATCATCGGTATTTTCACTTCAATTTTCACTTCAGTTTTTATTAGCCGTTTGATTTTTGAATACTTCCTTGGAAAAAACAAGAACATCAAAATCATTACCAAGTTTGCCCTTCACATATTGCAAGCAACGAACTTTAAATTTATCAAGTTCCGTAAGGTTGCTTATACAATTTCAGGAGTAATTCTTGGTATTTCACTGCTTTCGATTGTTGTTCGTGGTTTCGACTACGGTATCGACTTCAAGGGGGGACGTACTTATGTGATCGAATTCCCACAGAATGTACGAGTGGCTGATATTTCCCAAGCACTTACTGACGAATTTGGATCAGCTCCTGAAGTGAAAACTTTTGGTAGCGACAATACTGTTCGTATTACTACTGACTATAAGATTGATGAAAATAATCCATCGGTTGACAATGAAATAGAAGAAAAACTATACAGTGGGTTGCAATCGTTCTCTGGTAGCGTGTCTAAAACTACATTTGTGCAAAGCTTCATAAAGAGCTCGAACAAAGTTGGGCCTACCATCTCTGACGACATCAAAACCGGTGCTGTTTGGGCGATACTTCTTTCTCTGGTGTTTATCTTTATTTACATCATGATCCGCTTTAAAAACTGGCGTTACAGCTTGGGTGGTATTGCCGCTCTTGCCCATGATGCTTTAGTAGTTCTTGGATTCTGGTCTATTTTTAGGGGGCTGCTGCCTTTCAATATGGAGGTTGACCAAACGTTTATTGCAGCTATTCTTACTGTAATTGGGTATTCGATCAACGATACGGTGGTTATCTATGACCGTATCCGTGAGTATGTAGGCTTGCATCCTAAAGCTTCTCTTGAAGAAAACATGGATAATGCAATCAACCATACTTTGCGCCGTACACTGAATACTTCACTTTCTGTGATAGTGGTTCTTGTTGCCATTATACTGTTTGGCGGAGCTTCAATTCGTGGTTTTGCTGTAGCTATGCTTGTTGGTTGTATTTCTGGGGTGTATTCAACAGTATTTGTTGCTACTCCTATCACATACGATGTTCAGCACTATATTGACAGAAAAAAAGGCAAAGAATTGGCCTAGTAATTCGTTGTTAAATTATACATTAGAAGCCCTGTTCAAGTACTGAACAGGGCTTCTTGCTTTTAAACCCTTACGTTGAACCGATAATGAAAGTATTTTATGGTTACATTTGAGTAATCTATTTAATAACAGTTAATGCAATGAAATTTTCGGGAAACCTGATTAAAATGCGGAGCGAGTACACCAACCCGGTGACTTATTTCTTAAAGCTTGGCGATTCAGAATTGAAAATGAATGAATTGTTGGGAAAGTTGCTTTTGTTGAAATATACTGGAATAATTCATTGTATCCAGTGTGGAAAGCGTACATCTAAGTCATATAGTCAGGGATATTGTTATAATTGTATGCTTACCGCTCCTCAAGCCGACGAGAGTGTCGTGCGTCCCGAGCTGTCGAAAGCCCAATTCGGGATTGCTCGTGATATGGAGTGGTCGAAAGAGAATGACCTGATCGATCATTTTGTTTATCTGTCGGTCACTAGCGGACTAAAAGTGGGCGTTACCCGTTCGCATCAATTGTTTACCCGATGGATTGATCAGGGTGCAGCGCAAGCAATTAAATTATCGTGTACACCCAATCGTCATATTGCGGGTATAACAGAAGTTTTTCTTAAGAAATACGTGGCAGATAAAACCAACTGGTTAAAAATGCTGTCGGGCGATACTACGCATCAGATTAATTTAATAGATGAAAAGGCAAGGCTCTTGGCGTTGTTGCCATCAGAATTGCAGCAATACTCCGAACGCGATAACACAATTTACCCAATTTTTTACCCAGTACAGAGTATCCCGGATTCGTTGTATCAGATTAGTTTAGAGCAAAATGCAGAGATATCTGGCAGGCTGGTCGGTATCAGAGGACAATACCTAATATTCGACGATGGGGGAGTGCTCAATATTAGAAAATACAGCGGATATTTTGTCGATTTTTCTATCATGGATTAAAAAGCCTAGCGAATAGCTTATGTTTTCCTGCTTAATTTTATACTTTTGGAGGTCAATCTAAAACAGCTTAATTATCAATTATCATACAATGGAAAATATCGATTGGAAAAATCTTGGATTCGGTTACAAGGATACCGATTATAACATTAGGTGCTATTATCGTAATGGCAAATGGGGCGAACTTGAAGTGTGCTCAGAAAAACACATTTCTGTACATATGGCTGCCACTGGTCTTCACTATGGTCAGGAAGCGTTTGAAGGCTTAAAGGCTTTCAAAGGCAAAGACGGGAAAATTCGCATTTTTCGTCTTGACGAAAACGCTAAACGTTTGCAGTCGTCATGTAAGGGAATTCTTATGCCCGAATTGTCGGTTGAATTGTTTACCGAAGCTGTATTAAAAGCTGTAAAACTAAATGAAAAATTTGTGCCACCTTACGAATCGGGTGCTTCTCTTTATATCCGCCCGCTTCTTTTTGGAACAGGAGCCCAAATTGGCGTTCATCCGGCCGATGAGTATCTTTTTGTTGTTATGGTAATGCCCGTTGGCCCTTATTTCAAGGGAGGGTTCAAAGCAAATTCTTATGCTATAACTCGCAAGTATGACCGTGCAGCTCCTCTTGGGACAGGGACTTACAAAATTGGCGGCAACTATGCAGCGAGTCTCCGTGCTAACAAAGAAGCTCACGACTTAGGATATACTTCAGAATTTTATCTCGACGCAAAAGAAAAGAAATATATTGATGAATGTGGTGCTGCCAACTTCTTTGGAATCAAGGGAAATTCTTTTATTACGCCAAAATCATCATCAGTACTTCCTTCAATTACAAACAAAAGTTTGCAGCAACTTGCTATTGAACTGGGAATGACAGTTGAGGCTCGCAATGTTCCGGTAGAAGAGCTTACTACGTTTGAAGAAGCCGGTGCTTGCGGAACAGCTGCAGTTATTTCTCCAATTAAAAGTATTGTCGATGTTGATAACGACATTACCTACTTTATAAGCGAGGAACCAGGAAAAATTTGTACCCGTCTTTATGAAAAACTGAGAGCTATCCAATACGGCGATGAACCAGATTTGTATGGCTGGGTAACTGTTGTTGAATAAAAGGTTTTTAAAAAATATAGAGAGGCAGTTGGTTTTTTCCTTCAGCCTCTTTTTTATGCTGGCTGGTTTCCTAAATACAAATACAAAACTGATTTAGATATTTGTTAGGCAAAACAAAATGTTTCCTTCTCAATATTCATTTTATTACTTTCGTGTTTAAAATTGATTTACTATGGTTAAACGAATAATCGCAACAGTCGCATTTGTTTTTGTATCAGTGTACATGTTTGCCCAATATCCAACACTTACGAACAGAGCAAAAGTGGTTCTTTTCTCCTGCGGCCCGGGTCCTGAACTGTATGCTGGTTTTGGCCATAGTGCATTGTGGGTTAGTGACGACAGTCTTCATATCGACAGATTGTATAACTATGGGACTTTCGATTTCGACACTCCTAATTTCTATGGAAAGTTTATCAGGGGCAAGCTCGATTATATGTTGTCGGTTACACGGGCAAGTCGTTTTATAGCAGAATACGACCAACGTAAAATTGCGGTCGACGGGCAGGAACTCATGCTTAGCCCTGCTGAAAAACAGCGTATTTTTGAGTTTTTAGAGAACAATCTGCTCCCTGAGAACCGTTTTTACAAGTATGATTTCTTTTACGACAATTGCGCAACCCGTATTCGCGATGTGTTGGTTAAGGTTGTCGATGGGAAAGTTGATTTTAATACTCCCGATCAACAGATTTCATTCAGAGAAATGCTTTTTCCCTATCTGACCCATACTCCCTGGACCAAATTTGGCATCAACCTGATATTGGGTTTAACTTCCGACAAGAAGGCTACTCCATGGGATTATATGTACTTACCCGATTTTTTACGTGATGAGTTTCAGCAGGCAACAATCATTAGCAACGGCACTGAGCGTAAATTAGTGGAAGAGAAAAAGCAGTACCTCCCGTCAGGACTTGACTTATCGAACCGCAAAATGGATGACCCTGTGGTTGTTTTCAGCCTTATTTTATTGGTAATTATTTTGTTAACCTACATTGAATGCAAGAAAAAGAAAGAGTTTCGATTTGTCGACAGTTTTCTTTTCGGAATTTCTGTTCTGGCCGGGCTGTTTTTGCTTTTTATGTGGGTTGGTACCGATCATATTGCCACTGCCAAGAATATGAATGTTCTTTGGTTGTTGCCGGCTCAGTTACTTTTTTTGGTTACAAGGCGGATGGATAGTCTTTTAGGTAAGAAACTCAACACCATCGCATTGATTTATCAAACGCTTGTTGCATTTATACTTTTATTGTGGCCACAAGATTCCGAAATTTCGTTTACCTTTATTTCGCTTGTGTTTGTTGTGCGTATTTTTGGGTCAATGTGGCGTAAAAAATAATTGCCCTTTAAAGGAAGTTTTTGAGATATTGTAACGTAACGCTATCAAAACAAAAAGCCACCTTGTACAGATGGCCCTTTAAACTTAATCGACTATAAAAACTATAATGCGGGGACATTATAGAAGAGTAAAATATTTTATCTGTTAGATCCCATTTTGAATTAGATATTCATTTTGGCTGACAGTCATATAGCTTATATCAAGCGAAGTACATATTGTTTCAATCACCTCGTTTACATTTTCAGAACGTATTGATCCGGTAAATTTCTTATCGACAGGGATATTTGAATAGATGGTTACACCAAAATGTTTTTCAATGACAGGCCATATTTCGCTCAAGCTTTTGTTGGAGAAGGTTTTTTCAAAAAGCAAATCTTTTTGTTCAGCGGGTTCTTCGATGGTTTCTGCTATTGTAATTTCAGGTTCAACATAGCCTCCAACAAACTTATCTCCGGCAATTAATACTTTTTCTTCATCTTTATAATTTACCTCAACTTTTCCTTCAAAACATTGTACAATAAAACTTTCGTCGCGATTGACAACACTGAATTTGGTACCCAAAACGCGAACTTCGCCATTTGCGGTTTTTACTTCAAAACTGCTTCCTTTTTCAACTTCGAAATAGGCCTCACCATCGAGTTCTACTTCACGGGTGAAGAACATTCTTGAGTATCTAATTTTCGAATCGGAAGCTAAAGTAACTTTTGAGTTATCGGGCAAGAAAAAAGTTTTGTTGGTTTCGTTTTGGGCAATTGTTTGGGTTTGGGTTGAGAAGGTGAAAAATACAGCGAATAGTATGATGCATGCTGCCGCTGCTGCTGAACCTATTGTGAGGTATAATTTGCGAGTGTTGCGTTTTACTGGATTAACGACATGCAAGCCAGAGATGTTGTTTAACAATGCATTCAGGACATCCGACTTCTCTTTAGTCGCGGGGACTATAAAATGCCGAATTGATTGATTGATTGATTCATGGAATTCACTATCCAAATTAATATCTTTGAACTCCCCTTGCGTACTATTTATTTTCGGATGCCTGAACATTGTTTTATAATTTTCCAATCGTGTTTAATTACAATGCTTTTTGTAAAAACCCTACCTGAAATGTGTTGCATTTTTTCAGATAGAGGATAACCATCACATAAACAGAATGTTATGCAATGAAATTATTTTAGTTTCCATGTGACAAAGAATGTAGGCAATGTTGGATTTTGAACAATGTCTATCCTGCTTATGGTGGTTGGTATTGATGTTCGATAAAAGTCTTGGTGGATAATTTCTTTCTTATTTAAGAGATTCAGCACTGTTATTCCGGTTTCAAGTAGCCCTTTTTTCATAGCCAATTGGTAGCTAATACTGAACATGCTGTTTATTTCGGGAGAATAGGGTTCGGCAACTATTTGGCCTGGCAAAACCCATGGTAGCATGTTTTCTCGACCGCTAATATAGCTTAGGTGTGCTGCTGCTTTCCATCCATTTAACCGATACATTTCAGTAAGTTTCAGAGAATGGGTATTTTTTGTAAATGCTTTGTTTGTTGTTGATAATTTATAGTCTGTGTGAACGAAACAATAGGAAAGCGAATGTTGAAAATGCCCGGTACGATAATGTGCCATCACATCAGCACCTTGTTTTTTACCTGATTGATTCACAATTTGTGAGCATTTTTGTCCAAATAAAATAGTATTGTGGTTCTTTTCATTTGTTTGGTAAAATTCAGCATTTATGGCTATTGCATTGGTAAAATATTCTATACCGGCAATATGTTGCCAAGAACTAAATACAGGTATATATTTGTTAATCAATGTCCAGGAAGGGGCAATTAATTCGGAATAAGAATGTGCAAGACTGCGGTATAAGGGCATAATTTCACGTCCTGACCGTAAATACAAGGATATTTTTCTGAAGGTTTTACATCGACAGCTATGCGTGGTTGAGCCGAAAAAGAATTGTGGGCTGAAAGAAATGTGCCCCGGGTACCAGCCGAAATGGTTAACCAGTTGGATGGATTATAGCTGGCCTCGTAGAATGCGGTAAAGCTGTTGGTTTTTATATTGTATAAAGCCTCGATAGGATTCGATGTCGGTTCATCTGGTTTCTTTTCTTTTTCTTTGTTTGAGAAACTGGTTTGATAAAAGTCTGTTTCGGCGCCAAATATATGAGCGATTTTGCTTGTCCTCAATGAAGTTGTCCAGTTAAGGTGTGTCTTAAGTAATTTGTTGCCATTATCGATCGAAATAATGTTTTCTGCAGTTTCATTGCTTTGTACAGATTTGAAGCCATTTTTCAATTCGGTTTTCAATATTGAGATGGTAAATGAGTTGGACTGTTTTGAGTGAGCTATTGTGCGGTAAGTTATTCCTGCTGAGTGGCTATTCCACTTCGAGTATGTTGACAAAAGTTTTTTCCCTTGGTTTGATGGTATATATTTCTGTTCGGTCTTATCGTTGGCTCCGTAATAAACAATGTTTACTTCGCTTCTGGTATTGGGTTGAATGCTTATTTTGGCGTTTAAGTCGTAATAATCAATTGTAGAGCTATCGGGAGATAGCTGGATAGCGATATCGTTATTTTGTAAAAAACGAAGCCTTGGTGTGATTAATTTCCGGCTATAAAAATTAGGTAACATTCCAAAGGTAGATTTTCTCAAAGCTCCAGATAAGGCAACTTTGGGGGTTATTGGAATTCCAATATACAAGCTGGTATTCAGCGGAGTGAAAGTCGTTTCTGTCATTGGTTTTACAAAACCGTTTCTTCCGATCAGATCGATGTAGCCGGAACTGTTATTGGCATAGGCAGAGCTCAGTCCGCCTCTGGACACCGATCCTTGATGAATATATTGTGCATTCACCGGACTCAATTGGCCATTCAAGTGGGAGAGGTTCATTAGAGGTATCCCGTCGATATAAATATTTTCGGGGGCATAGGAACTTTCACGCACTTCGAGGCCGGTTTCCATTTGCAGGGTAACCTCTGGTATTAGCCCGAAGTAGTTGAAATAATCGGTAATATCTTTGCCTCCAGGGTTGGTTCCAGCGCTAAGGTTCATTGAAAAAGCGCCGCTGGCAGTGCTCGGGTAAACAGGGAAATCGGAATAAGAGCTGCCCGGCAATTGGCCCGCAATGAGCAGAGGTACAACTTTTAATGAAATATCAACAGTGTCGTTGAGAAGTATTGTAGTGTCTAGGGGGTGATATCCCCAATGGTTCAGTTTTATCTGAAGGTCTCCTGCACTGCTAACTTCTTCTTCAAAAAATCCAGCGGTGTTGGTTTTTGTTTTTCTTAAATTATCGATGTAAATGGTGGCATTTAGCAGTCGGTTACCTGTACGTGAGTCGATTATGATTCCCATAAAGTTCCAAAGCCGGTTTACTTTTGCAGGCTTTTTTTCTGTGACTTTCGCTATTTTTTTAGGTTGGTTTTCTTTTTTTTGCTGGTTAGCAGAAACGCTAGTTTTTTCTTCACCCGCTAGAACCCAGGAATTACCTATAAGGCGATATGAAATTTTGTATTTGCCTGAAATTAGTTTTAGAAAATCTTCTACCTGAATATTGTTGGCATCGAAGGTTACTTTTATTCTCGACATATAGTCGTCGTCGAAAGCAAACCTTACATTACCTTGTGTAGCAACTTTTGCTAGCACAGCGTTAAGCGGCTCATTGGTTGCCTTGTATGAAATGAGTTTTTGTGCTGATCCCTGAATTGAAAAGATGAGCAGTACGCAGGTAAACAAAAGATATTGCCTGAGTTTATTTGGCATTTAACGTGATCGTTTTTTCTTTGTCGTTGATAGTGTAGTCGAGATTCATAGCTGCAGCAAGAGTGGGCAGAAAGCTTTGCGGGGAGGTAAGAAGTAATTCTCCTGAGAAATTTCTTGTGGCAAGGGTTGTTTCTAAAATAACATTGTAACCAAGCCTGTTTTCAATAAGTTCTTCTATTTCGGCTAACGATATCTTCTGCCAAAAAAATACGCCGTTAAGTTTTTCTTTTACATCCTTTTCGTTGACCGTAAATTTTTCCGAGAGAATGTGATCAAAACTCTTTATTCCTTCGCCAGCATTTAGGGTAACTTTCTGGTTGTCAATTTCAAACCGGACTTTTCCTTCGGTACATTCAATGGAGATAAAACGATCGGAATATGCCGATACGTAGAATGCAGTACCAAGTACGTTAACTTGCCCGCCTCCGAAGAGAACTGAAAATTCTTTTCCTTTTCTGACATTAAAAAAGGCATCACCGCTAAGGCTTACTTCACGCTTTTTTCTGAATTTGTTATATGTGAAAGTGGCTGTTGAGTTAGCGTTTAAGAAGATGATGCTACTATCGGGTAAAATTTCTTTCTTGACTTCGGAAGATTGGGTTTCAAAAAAAAAGGTTTTTGTTGGGGCTTGTTTTAAGGCGAAGTAAAAGATGAAGAGGAGGATAGAGGCTGCAATAGAGAGAGAAATAAATGTATAGATGGGGAATCGAGTTTGAGTGTTGGGTTTTTCGGAAAGGTTGGAAATGTTTTTTTCCAGACGTTGCCAGGCTTCTTCTTTCGAAATTGTTGCAGGAACGCGCAAATCTTGAGTGAATTGGATAATATTTAAATCCTGATTTTCCTTCATCTCAACAATTATTACAATTTTTGATCGAATTGCTCGCGAAGAAGTTTTATTGCTTTGCTAATTTGTTTTTCTACAGCTTTGACACTAACGCCAAAACTTTTGGCTATGTCTTGGTATTTCATGTCGTCGATGCGGTTGAGCAAGAAGTAGGTGCGGCATTGTTCGGGCAAATTCGACAGGGCGCGTTGAAGTTTTTCGTCAAACTCTTTTACTTCCAATACAAACTGTGGCGACTCGTTTTCAATGTTTTCGAGCCGGGAGTTTACAAACTCAAGGTTGAGTTTCTTTCGCTTATGGAGGTTTAAAAAAAGGTTTTTGGCTATCTTAAACAAGAATGGCTTAAGCGTACTTTCATTTACTTTGTCGCGGTTTTCCCAAAGTTTCATGAAAACATCCTGAGCTAAGTCTTCGGCAATTTCAATGTCTCCGGCTAAGTAAAAAAGATAATTTCTGATGTAATCGTAATATTCATCAAAAATTGTTTTAAACCAATCTGTTCCTTTTTTTGTCCCTTCCATAAAATGATTTATAAGGGGATTTCCCATACATTAGACGTTCAAGCCACACAAAGCTACAAATTTTCACAAAGCAAGAAATAATGCTTGGCTTTATCCTGGCAGTTTTTTTTAATAATTAACAACAAATGGTTGCTAATTAATTATTTGTTTAACTCTATTTTATCTAAAAAATAAAACAATATTGTAAACGGAGTCCCATTATTATTATTTTATCAAGGCAAACTGCTGTTTTAATTGAGAAATTGAATTTGCTTTTTTTAGGGGCTTAGATGCTTCGGGGAAGGGCAAATACCCAAATGCTTTCTTCACAACTTCTACTGTAAAATATTATATTTACTACTTCCTGACCATCTTTAATTATTTAATATTCAATGATAAATAAGATTTGAGTGTTGTGTTTTAATTAAGAACTTGTTTTATTAGACCCACATATTTTTAAATTTTATCCCCGTATTATTATTCCGCAATCTCAAATTCTACGTTGTACATCGGAATTGTCAATCAGTTCCCGAAGAAAGGCATCAATCATAAAAATATTTGAGAGGCGCAGCTCAAACGCCCATTGAAAGCTCGTTCAAGTCGGGGCAAAACGATTTTTTTCCGATCCCTGAATCTGAAATGATCAACTCAAACAACAATCTGGTTCAATACCCCGGCTGGTAGAAATTTTAGACAGAAATAATGATGTAAAACACGTGGCACCTCAATTGGGTGCCTTTTTTTATGAAAAATGTATCTTTGATAAACATATTAGCCCCTTAATTGAGCAATTTTTACCCCTTCTCATTTTATTTAATGCCTATATTTACCGGACAAATTCTAATAATAAAATTAATCTTAGACCTATGATTTCAGATCTATTTAAACAATTGAATCAGCGGAACTTTATACGTTCTCATCTCTTTCTGATACTATTGTTGGCTTTTCAGGTTGCAGCATTTGCACAAGGCCGAATGGTGTCAGGTACAGTTACCGATGCGTCAAACGAGCCTCTTCCCGGGGTTAATGTGTTAATTAAAGGTACTACCGTTGGAACCATAACCGATATCAATGGAAAATATTCTATCGGAGTGAGTAAAACTAACGATATTCTTGTTTTTTCGTTTATTGGCTACAACGAGCATAGTGTAGTTGTTGACAATAACGCGGTTATCGATGTTATTTTGAAAGAAGATATCCTTCAGCTTAACGAAGTTGTAGCTATTGGTTATGGTGTACAGAAGAAAAAACTCAGCACCGGTGCCACGCTTAATGTGAAAGGCGAGGATATTCAGAAGCTAAACACTACCCGTCCAATTGATGCGCTTCAGGGGTTGAGCCCGGGGGTAAGTATTCAGCAAAGCAATGGTCTTCCCGGTTCTGAAGCACGTGTATATATCCGTGGGATTGGAACTATTGGCCATGCTAAACCACTCTATGTAATTGATGGTGTTTCTGCCGATAATATCGACCATATTGCACCTTCCGAAATCGAATCGATTGACATTCTCAAAGATGCAGCATCTGCTGCAATTTATGGTTCACGTGCTGCCAATGGGGTAATCCTTGTTACTACCAAACGGGGAAGCAAAAACCAGAAACCAATGATTTCTTACGATTTTTACAATGGATGGCAAAGTGTGTATAAAGATCCGGGTTTGCTTAATGCTCAGCAATATCGTGACATCGTTGTAGAGGCTAACGAAAATAGTGGCGGAAAACCGCTCGATTTTGTTAAAACTGTTCCTAATTGGGATAAAATTGAAAGCGGTGAATGGAAAGGTACCAATTGGTTTGACGAAATGCTTACCGATAATGCACAAGTGCAAAACCACTCATTGTCGATTATTGGTGGTTCTGAACGTTCAACTTATTCTATGGGATTTGGTTACCACGATGAAGTTAGTATTTTAGGACCACAAGGAAATAATAAATACAAAAGACTTTCTGCCCGATTGAATTCAGAACATATTGTTATTCAATCTGATGGTAGGAGTATTTTAAAAGTTGGGGAAAATCTTTCGTATACCAACACAAAGAACCCGACATTCAGAACCGGTAATATATATTGGAATGATTTGCATAATGCACTGGTCGCTAACCCATTCCTTCCAATGTATGCAGAAGATGAAACCGATAAGGCTTATCCATATCATTATGCAATCGCTTGGAATTCAGCTGATGTGAACCCAATCGCTCTGCTTGAGTATAATGGGAAATACAATACCAATTCAAACAACTCGATACTTGGAAATGTATATGCTGAATTAGAGCCAATTAAAAATTTGAAGCTCCGTTCTTCTTATGGTATTACTGCTGGTTTTGGTTCATCACGGCAGTTTACTCCTCCGTATGAACTTGCAACCCGGACAGTTGTTGCTCAAGATCAGGTGACTCAGCGTATGTACCAAAATTTCACCTGGACCTGGACAAATACTGCCAGCTACAGTAAATCTATTGGTAGTCACAATCTCACTGCTGTTGTCGGTAACGAGATGATGCGCAATTCGGTAAACCTTCAGCTAAGTGGGAAAAACGAAAAATCGCTTTTCGGAGATTTTGAACATGCTTATTTATATAATGTAACTGCTATTGACCCAACGTATACAACACTTAGTGGCCGTGATGACTACGGAGAATCACTCATGTCGTATTTTGGCCGTTTATCTTACGATATCAATGAAACCTATTTATTTACAGCTGTGTTACGTGCCGATGGTTCTTCCAATTTTGACGAAGGACATCGTTGGGGAACTTTCCCGTCGTTATCGGCAGGTTGGGTGGTAAGCAACGAGTCGTTTATGCAAAATGTTCCTTTCATTAACTTCCTTAAAGTAAGGGCTAGCTGGGGAGAGAATGGAAATAAAAACATTGATAAATTTCAATATTTATCGTCTCTTTCATACGATGTGGCAGCTTATTACTTTGGCCCAGACAAGACAATTCAGAGCAATGGGGCTTATCCAGCACGATTACCAAACCCCAATGTCAGCTGGGAAACATCAGAGCAAATCAGCGCAGGTTTCGACTTGCATATTGTTGATAGCCGCTTACAATTGGTTTTTGACTGGTATCAAAAAAATACTCGAGATTGGCTTGTTCTTGCTCCGGCACTTGCAACCAATGGTACAGCCGCTCCTTATATCAACGGAGGTGAAGTCCGTAATCAAGGGGTTGAGCTTGCCCTTAACTGGAACGACAAAATTGGTGATTTCCGTTATGGTGTAAATGCAACAGTTTCGAATAACAAAAATGAAGTTGTTGAGATAAAAAATGATGAAAAAATCATTCATGGTCCAGCTAACGTTCTTAGTCAGGGAACTGGCGAAATGTTCCGTGCACAAGTGGGATATCCTATTGGTTACTTCTGGGGATATGAAACCGATGGCGTAATGCAGAACGAAGCTGAAGTTGCAGCGTATGTAACTCCTGAAAATGAACTGTATTTCAAAGATCAGGTCCCTGGAGACTTGCGTTTTGTAGATCAGAACAAAGATGGAAAGATCAACGATGATGATAAGGTTATGATTGGTGATCCTAACCCTGACTTTATTTTTGGTTTGCAGTTTACTGCCGATTATAAAGGCTTCTCGTTCCTTATCAACGCCAATGGTAAAGCTGGTCATCAGATTGCCAAATCATACCGTTCATTTGCCGACAGTCCACGCCAGAACTATACCAAAGATGTTTACAATCGTTGGCATGGTGAAGGTACTTCTGATCGTTATCCAAGGCTTACTTTCAAAACACACCGTAACATGACCAATATTTCAGACATCTATATTGAAGATGCAGATTTCCTTCGTATTGGTAATATTACGTTAGGGTACGACTTTAAACAATTACTGAAACGTTTGCCAATAGAACAATTGCGCCTGTATGTTACTGCCCGTAACATTCTTACCCTTACCAATTACAGTGGTATGGATCCAGAAGTTGGTTACGGCCCAACTCCTTGGGCTTCTGGCATCGACCTCGGTCTTTTCCCTTCAAGCAAAACATATATGATTGGGGTAAATGTTAAGTTTTAATCACTAAATGTGTACTGAAAATGAAGAAGTTATTATATATACCATTAATTGCCGCAGCATTTATCTTTCAAAGTTGTGGTGAAGAATTTCTCGACTCAAAAAACCTTTACGAGAAACTCGATGTTGACTACTATAAGACACCTCAGGATATTACTGAGGCTTTAACTGCTGTATATTCTTGTCTCGCAACCGATGCAGGGAACCAAAATATGACCTTAATGGCTAACATTTTGTCAGACGATTGTCTGGGGGGTGGAGGTCAAGCCGACTATTTGTTCCATGACCTTGACCGTTTTGCTACTGAGGCAGGAGAAAATCAATTCAAAGAATGCTGGGAAACGGCTTATAGAGGTATTTTTCGGGCGAATATGATTATTTATCGTTTCGATCAGGCAGAATATAAAGATGAGGTTGAACGCAATCAGGCCTTAGGTGAAGCTTATTTTCTCAGGGCTTACTTCTATATGAAACTTGGACAGTTCTTTGGGAATGTACCGTTGATTACAAAACCTGAGCCTGTAAATTATCCTAAGGCTTCGGCCGATGAAATTTTTGGGCAAGTGGCTTCCGACTTTAAAAAAGCCATTGAATTAATGGCTCCTACCAAGTTCCAGAATATTCCTGTTGAACGACTTGGCCACGCAACCAAATGGGCTGCCCAAGGAATGATGGCACGCGCTTTCTTGTTCTATACCGGGAAATATAATAAAACAGAAATTTCTCTTCCCGAAGGAGGTAGTGTAACTAAAGATCAGGTTGTAGCATGGCTCGATGATTGTATTGCCAATAGCGGTCATGGACTTCTTTCCGATTTCAGGAATCAATGGCCTTACGCCTATGCAGGCGAGCATTATCCGTATGCAAAAAACAACAACTTGCAGTGGGTAGGCGAAGAAGGTGGAAATAACGAAACTGTTTTTGCAGTGAAATATTCTCCTTATGGAAACTTCAATCCTGCCGGAGTATTAAGTTATTGCAATCAGCTTGTATTATATTGTGCACTTCGCGAGCAGCCGAGCCTTATCCCGTGGGGAAATGGCTGGGGAGCTGGTCCGGTAAACCCATTGTTATGGCAGAGTTTCGAAGATAACGATGTACGCAAAAAAGGATCAATTATTGATATTACCGATCCTGAAGAAGGTGATGTAAGTGAAGAATATATTTGGGGCGGACAGAATGCCAATGGTGTTGAAGAAACTGGTTTCGCACAGAAAAAATATACTCCTATTACGATTCCTCATCCTGAAACTGGTGCTGTAGTGAGTATGTTTTATATACTCTATGGAGGTCAAAACAATATGCAGTTGTGGAGCATGCAGGATGAAATCCTGCTTCGTTTCCCCGACATTCTTTTAATGGCTGCTGAACTTGGGAGTGCCAATGCACAGACTTATTTCGACCGTGTTCGCACTCGCGCAGGCCTGGCTTCCAAGCCTGTGTCACTCGATGCTATCAAACTGGAACGTCGCCATGAACTTGCTTTCGAAGGTGTTCGCTGGTTCGACTTGCTTCGTTGGCATGAAGAAGAAGCTGCGTTAACGGCTGTGAAGAATTTTAATGTGAAGAATATTGGTATTGAAGAACCTTACACGGGGATCTATCGTTCTGAAACTAACGGATTCCTGCCAATTCCTGAATCGGAGATTTTATTGTCGGAAGGAGTTCTCGAACAAAATCCAGGCTGGATAAAGTAATCTTTTTTATGAGATATTGATGAGGCCGCCTTTAACCGGGCGGCTTCTTTTTTACTCTATACCGAAGCATATCCTAAGGTGACAATACTAACCTTAGCATCTTCGCACGTTAATATTTTTTGGGCACATGCATCAAGGGTCGAGCCGGTTGTTATTATATCATCGACTAGTAGAACATGTTTTCCTGCGAAGAAATTTTCAACACTAAGGGCGAACAGTTCGCTTACATTTTCCCAACGTTCGAACCGCCCTTTGCGGGTTTGTGATTCACTATACTGATGACGGCACAATACCCTGTCTTCAATGGGTACACCCGATATTGCCGATAAACCTTCTGCAATAGCCCTACTCTGGTTATAGCCACGCTGTTTTTCTTTTTTCGGGTGAAGAGGCACAGGAACAATCATGTCGATATCCCCAAAGAAGTTTACTTCGTTTAACTCTGTAGCGTAAATTCGGCCCATTTCTACACCAATGCCTTTTAATCCTTTATATTTTAGTTGGTGCAGCAAGTGCTGATAGTTGCTTCCTTTTTGGAAAAAGAACCATGAGGTGGCTTTTTCAATCGACACCCTTCCCCAAAAAAGTTCTTCAAGCGGATTCTTATTTACAAGATGGAAATGAGTGCGGGGCATACCCACAAGACATTGGTAACAGATGTACTCCTCTGTTTTTACCAAACTTCGTCCACAGCCGCAACATAGCCTCGGAAATATGAGCGAAATGAAGTCATCGAAATATTGTTTCAGCATCGGGTTTCTTTTAATTGCAAAACTTGCTGATGTTAAAGGTAAAAAAAATCAGATTCGGTATGGTTCACTTTTTTGACAAATAGAATTCAGTAAGGTTTTTAAGGATTTTTACTAGTTTTTTATTGGAACAACCCATTTGATTTTCCTATCTTCGGCTCGTTATGCGGGAAAAAATAATTGAGGTACCCCTTCGCCTTATCGAGCTCGAAAAAAATAATTATCACATTATGCTCGAAGTCACATTTGAAGATGGTACTAGTGGAATGTGGATTGTAGATACCGGTGCATCGAAGACTGTTGCCGACAGTGCGATAGAAAAGTATGTCGTAAAAATGGATTCAGAACTTACTTCTATAGAATCAATGGGCATTGGGAATACAAAAATTGAAAGTAAGGCAGGGGTTATTCCTTCGCTTTTTTTAGGGACAACTTGTATTTGCGATACTCATGTGGTTATTATCGATCTTTCGGCGGTTAACGAACAGTATCAGAAATTTACCAACCAAACTATAAGCGGTCTTGTTGGTAGCGATTTTTTGGTTGCACATAAAGCTGTAATCGACTATAAAAAATTGAAAATCAATTTGTTTGTGTAAATGAAGGGAGCTGGGTATAAGAATTTTTTCAGGTTCATGGTGTTGGTGTTGGGCATTCTGTTCGCCAACTTGGTTACCATGTGGATGGATAATTTTATGCTGAGCTATAAAGGCCGTTTTGCTCCTTATGTTTTTACATGGATTGGAATGGCAATAATTGCTATTATATATTACCCACTTTTTACTAGGGTCGACAAATGGGCTACTAAGCTGGGTGATAAGTACATGAAGATAGGAAAAAAAGTAGCAGGTAAAGAAATTGGCTCGATAGTGGCTTTTGTTGCCGGTCTTTTTGCTTTGTTTTATTTTTATGGAAAAGAATGGTTCAATACCAATGTTTTCAGTTCTTTTATCAAGGCGGTTGGAAAATGGTTCAGCTAGCGTTAAAAAAGAGCCATCTGTTTGTCATATCGTTTTAAAATCCCTATTTTCAGCCCATCAAATTTTGTATGGAGTACATTACCAACTTACATAATCTCGAAGAGTTTCAAGATTTCGATAATCTGGAACTTATTGCCCGAGAGGTGGTTGAAGGATTCATTACCGGCCTTCACCGTAGCCCTTTTCATGGTTTTTCAGTCGAGTTCTCGGAACATCGTCAATACAACGAAGGGGAATCGACTAAAAATATCGATTGGAAACTTTATGGCCGTACAGAAAGGCTTTATGTGAAGCAGTTCGAAGAAGAAACAAATTTACGCTGCCATCTGGTAGTTGATACTTCATCATCGATGCTTTTCCCTTACAATAAGGGAAAGTCGTTACAGATGAATAAATTAACATTCTCTGTGTATTGCTGTGCTGCCCTTATTTACATGATGCGCAGGCAGCGGGATGCTTCGGGCTTAACTCTTTTTTCCGATAAAATTGATTTTCATCAGAATGCGCGCTTGTCTTCGGTACACCTCGATTTGCTTTACAGCAATCTTGGCTCTTTGTTAAAGCCCGAATCGACTGGACTAAAACGCACAACCGATGCAGTTGGGGTACTTCATCAAATTGCCGAAAATATTCACAAGCGCTCATTGGTTGTTATATTTTCAGACATGATCGAGTCGGCCGAGCCCGATGCAATGTACAGCGCTCTTCAGCATTTACGGTACAATAAGCACGAAGTAATCTTATTTCATGTTACCGATAAAGGTCACGAAGAAGAATTGGTTTATTCAAACCGGCCACACAAGTTTATTGACCTAGAAACTGGAGAAATGATCAGGGTTAAGCCGCAGGAATTCAGACAACAATATGCCAAGTTGATGAAAGAGTATGTTGAAGATTTGAAGCTAAAATGTGGCCAATACAATATAGATGTGGTTGAAGCTGATATCAATGAAGATTTCAGGCACGTACTATTTTCTTATCTTATAAAAAGGGGCAAACTGGCCTAAGTCCTTCCATCTGAATGGTTTCTTGTTTTTCACTAAAAACAAAACCCGGACGATATCCGGGTTCTGCAGCAATTTTATATCAGATTTTTACTGGATAAGCTTCAACACTTCATTGAGATTGGGGGTAAGAATGATCTCTGTACGACGGTTTTTCTTACGGGCTTCCGGGGTTTTAGCGGGGTCAAGCGGTACAAATTCCCCTCTTCCCGATGAGGTTATCCGTTTGGGGTCGATTGCTTTGTTCTGCAGTAAAATACGGGTAACAGCAGTTGCGCGCATCACACTCAAATCCCAGTTGTCTTTTATTTGCCCTGATCCGGTAAGAGGCACATCATCAGTATGCCCTTCGACCAAAATATTAATATCGGTGTTGTTGGCAAGTACTTCGCTCAGCTTTTTGATGGCTTCTTGCCCCTTGGGGTCAACTGTGTAACTACCAGTTTGGAAGAGTAGTTGTTCTTCGAGCGATACGTATATTTTACCATTTTTTTCGTGAACAGTAAGTCCTTGATCGTAAAACCCACGCAAAGCCTGATTCAACTTTCCTTTCAGACTTTCAACGGCATCTTTTTGTTTATTAAGAGCATTCTGAAGTTCTAATAGTTTTGCTTGTTGCTGATTATATAGGTCTTGGGCTTCCTTAAGCTTAGCTTCTTGTATTTTTATTTTTTCTTCTTGAAGTTTCAATTCGTTACTGGTCGCTTTAACATTGTTTTCGCGTTCAATTAAACTGGCCTGCAAGGTTTGCAGCTCTTCCAGCAGTTTGGCGATTTCGTCGCTGTTGCCCGACTTCAGTTTGTTAATCTGTGCTTCAAATTCTTCTTGCATACGTTGCAATGACTCGTTTTTTTCCTGTAGCATTGCGCGGTCTTTTGTTAGCGAGTTATACTCTTTTTCAAGTTCAAAAAGCTTGTGCTGCATAGCGAGTAACTTTCCATCGAGTTCATTCATCTCAACGGTTAGTTTGCGGTTTTCTTCTTTCAGCTTTTCATTTTCGGTTTCATACAATGAGGCTTTCGATTTCATTTCCGAGAATTGTTTCATGGGCACACAGCCCGATGAAATCAACATAAGCGCTAAAATAATTAGCAAATTAACATGGCTGAAACGGCTAAATAAGCTGCTTTTGATATGGTATACTCTGACTTTTTCTTTACTGCCGATACTTTCTCTGGAATAAAATGTATTTTTCATCGCAATTTTTTTTAGCTTACAAATAATAATACGAGGATGTTACCGATATAACTTCGCGGGTGCAAATTTATTTTCTTCGCCCGAAACACAAAGATATCCATTTTGAAATATTTCTGCCTACAATGTGCAAAAATCAATATCTTGTATTTGTCTAAAAGCGAAGTGCAGAAAGAGGTAAACAATTTGCCAAGCGAAATTGTATCTTAGCAGACTGTTTAGGTAATTTTATAGCCCAACGTTGCAAAGAATCGACAATGATTAATGAAATTGTTATATATCAGGTAGATGCGTTTACCGATGAACCATTTAAAGGGAACCCGGCAGGGGTTGTAATACTTGCTGTTGAAGCTCCTTTGGATTGGATGCAGAATATTGCCATGGAAATGAATTTATCGGAAACAGCCTTTATTTTTCCCTGTAAAACAGGATTTGTAATTCGATATTTTACTCCTGAGCGCGAAGTTCCGTTATGTGGGCATGCTACCTTAGCCAGTTCACACATTATTTATGAACTTGGGTTAAAAGCATTGCATGAAACTATTGTATTTCAAGCTAAGGGAGGAGAGTTGACTGTAAAAAATGAAAGAGGCAATATTGTGATGAATTTTCCGGAATACAGTCTTCAGAAAATTGAAACGAACAAGGACTTCAATCGTGTGGTTGGCTTCGAGCCTGTTGAAATGTACTCGTCTGATTATGGTTGGGTCATTGCAGTATCCAAAGAAGAAAAAGAAATAGCCAATGCAAAACCTATTGTTGAGGAGATGATAAAGAGTGGGCTCGGGCACTTGATGATTACTGCTAAAGCCGAATTTTCGGATGCTGATTTTGTGTTACGGTGTTTTGCCCCGGTTTCCGGGATTAATGAAGACCCGGTTACTGGCTCTGCACATTGTGCGTTAACTCCTTTGTGGTCGAGAAAACTTGGAAAAAACGAATTAGAATCGCTTCAGCTTTCGAAGAGAACCGGCAGGATGAAGGTAAGAATGTGCGACAACAGAGTAGAAATTCAAGGAAAGGCACTTACTATTTTTGAAATAAAACTAAAAATATAAAAAGGCAGCTATTGGAATTGCAGCCTCCTGAAGTAAGAATTTAACTTTAGAAAATGGTTTCAGAGCGTTATACATATTTGAACAAGATTGATTCACCAGCAGATTTGAGAAAACTATCTGTTGGACAGCTTACAGCAGTTTGTGATGAGCTAAGGGCTTTTCTTATCGAAGAACTCTCTGTGAATCCGGGTCATTTTGGGGCGAGTTTAGGGGTTATCGAACTCACTGTAGCCTTACATTACGCGTACAATACTCCCCGCGATTTGCTTGTTTGGGATGTTGGGCATCAGGCGTATGGACATAAAGTTCTTACCGGCCGACGTGATTCATTCCATACAAATAGAAAATATAAAGGAATCAGCGGTTTTCCTTCTCCAAAGGAAAGTGAGTACGATTCATTTGGTGTTGGACATTCATCTACCTCTATATCAGCAGCATTAGGTATGGCTGTTGCCTCAAAGTTAAAAGGTGATAACAGAAAAGTTGTCGCTGTGATTGGAGATGGTGCCTTAACCGGTGGAATGGCTTTTGAGGCCTTGAACAACGCTTGCGTAAACAACCCCAATATATTGGTAATCCTCAACGATAATCATATTTCTATCGATCCTAATGTGGGGGGCATTAACAAGTATCTGGTGAAAATTACTTCTTCACGTACCTATAACCAGTTCAGAAATAATCTTTGGGATTTTCTGGGGCACTTCAAATGGCTGGGTATTAAAACACGAAGGGCATTTCAGAAGATTAGTTATTCTACCAAGTCATTTTTCTTTAAAGAAAGTAATCTTTTCGAAGCCCTTAATATAAGGTATTTTGGGCCAGTCGATGGGCACGATGTTGAAGCCCTTGTGCGCTTGATTAACCAGCTAAAAGATATTCCTGGTCCTAAACTACTTCATGTAATTACCAAAAAAGGGAAAGGCTTTACGCCAGCCGAAGACAATCAAACCCTTTTTCACGCACCAGGAAAATTCGATAAATACACGGGAAAGCAGGTGATTAGTGAAAACGGCGATGAACCCCCACTTTATCAGGAAGTATTCGGAGAAACGCTGCTCGAGCTGGCGAAGATTAATCATTCAATTGTAGGAGTAACCCCTGCAATGCTAAGTGGTTGTTCAATGAATATCATGCAAAAAGAAATACCTCACCGGGTTTTCGATGTAGGTATTGCCGAACAGCATGCGGTAACTTTTGCCGCGGGTATGGCTTCTGCTGGTATGGTGCCGTACTGTAATATCTATTCTTCGTTTTCGCAACGTGCTTACGATCAGATTATTCACGATGTAGCGATACAAAAGTTAAATGTAGTGATGTGCCTCGATCGGGGAGGCTTAGTTGGTGCCGACGGGGCAACACATCATGGCGTTTTTGATATGGCTTTTCTCCGGTGTATTCCAAACCTGATAATTGCTTCGCCAATGAACGAAGAAGAGTTGCGCAATTTAATGTATACCGCACAAAATAAACCACGCGGGCCTTTTGTCATTCGCTATCCCAGAGGCCGTGGCGTGATGAAAAACTGGCGCAATTCATTCAACGAGATAGAAATAGGGAAGGGGAGAAAACTTGTAGATGGAGCCAGGTTGGCTGTTTTATCTATTGGTCACCCGGGGAATTTTGTTTCTTATGCCTTAAATGGGTTGGATGATAAATGTTCAGTCGCCCATTACGACATGCGTTTTCTCAAGCCTATCGACGAAGAATTGTTACACGAAGTTTGTTCTTCTTTCAAAACAATTATTACAGTTGAAGACGGTGTAATTACAGGCGGACTGGCAAGTGCAGTGACCGAATTTGTTAATCAGAACAATTACCAAGTTAAAATAGTTCCATTGGGCATTCCTGATTACTTTGTAGAACACGGTAAACCTGAAGAACTTTACCGTGAATGCGGGTTTGACAGTGAGGGGATTTTGAAAACTATCAGTAAATGCCTCAACGAAGAGTAGAAAAATGTTGGTATAAAAAAATATAATTGCACTTTTCTCGTTTAATTCTAAATAAACCTTCGTGATGGATATATATTTCAGAAAAAAACGTTGGAAGCAGATCATTTTCATTTTTGCAATAATGATTGGTATAAGTTCGTTGCTTTATACCAACCGTATTGTTAATGAAGTATCGCTTGAAGAGCGGGGAAAAGTTGAACGGTGGGCCGAAGCAACCCGTATTTTTGCAACAAACGATAACCTTGGCAGCGAGGTGAATCTTTTTCTCAACCAGGTTTTGGCCGCCAATACTACAATCCCAATCATTGTTGTTGATCAGGAAGGGAAAATTGAAATCGACGGAAACATTAAATACAGTCCCAAGAACCGCGATAAGGTTTTGCAACGAGAACTGGCAAAAATGAAAGCCCGACAAGAACCCATTGTAATTCCTTTGGGGGATGGAACAGAGCAATATCTTTACTATAAGGGCTCATCACTTTTGGTCGAACTACAATATTATCCTGTTTTTCAGCTGGCTGTAATTGTAATTTTCATTTTGGTTTCTTATATCGCCTTCAACTCTGCCCGGAATGCGGAGCAAAACCTTGTTTGGATTGGAATGGCCAAAGAAACCGCCCATCAGTTGGGAACTCCTATTTCATCGCTCATCGCATGGGTCGAATTACTTAAAGAAGAAGATGTTGACCCCAAAATTATTACCGAGTTGGTAAAAGACACCGACCGGCTCAATACCATTACTGAACGTTTTTCAAAAATTGGATCTAATCCTGAACTGGCATACGACAACCTCTATTCAGTTTTGCTGAATTCAGTCATTTATCTTAAAACCCGAGTTTCAAAAAAGATAAGCATAAAGTATAATTTCAACGAAACCGATGAGCTTTATCTTCCGCTTTCGTCGTCGCTGTTTAGTTGGGTAATCGAAAACCTTATCCGTAATTCGGTTGATGCACTTGAAGGGAATGATGGAACAATAGCAGTTAATGTTTTTGAAAATGAGAAAGATGTTATAATCGAAGTTACCGATAATGGGAAAGGAATTCCAAAGTCGAAGTATAAAACTATTTTTCAGCCTGGTTATACAACCAAAAAACGTGGCTGGGGCTTAGGGCTCTCACTTTCGAGACGAATTGTCGAGATATTTCATAAAGGCAAGATTATCCTCAAATCGTCGGAGCCAAACGTGGCCACAACATTTAAAATCACATTGAAGAAATGAAGATTAAATTTAACTCACTGCCCATTGAAACCCTTTTACGGTTAAATATGATTTCTATTATAGTAATTTGTTTTTGCGAGGCTTTCGCAGTTTCGGTTCTTTTAATAAAAGGTTTAGCTCCTGGCACTGAGCGGTGGCGTTTTTTCGTTTACCTTACGGTAGTCATCGTAATCGCATTGTCATTGTTGGCTTCGATAGGTTTGTCAATATATTTTCTCAAGCTAAAAAGAAAAGTGAAAGGCTCAAAGACCAGCAAAAATGATTAAACGCGAGCCGTGAATTGTATACTTAAATAACTTCCATTTTAACACGCTCAAAAAAAGGTGCAAAAATTTAACTGTTTCCTAAAAATTTATACTTTTGCAAAACTTTTTAAGTGGGCGATGAAATATCTTTCAAAATATGAAATTGCTTTTAAAGGGCTAAAGGAAGGAGTTCATCAGTTCGAGTATGAATTAGATGACAAGTTCTTTGATATGTTCGAGAACAGCGAAGTGAAGAATGGCTCGTTAGCAGCGGGCGTAGTACTTACCAAGCAATCGACATTGATGATTTTCGAATTCTATGCAAAAGGAACAGTTGAGTTGCTTTGTGACCGTTGCCTAGACGTTTACAATCAGCAGATAAGCTGTAATAGTAAACTTTTTGTGAAATTCGGAATGGAAGATGAAGAGCTGAGTGACGATGTGATAACCATATCTCGCGATGAGTTTCAAATCAATGTTGCTCAATATTTATACGAAATGGTAATTTTGGGGCTTCCTATAAAAAGGGTTCACCCCAGCGATAAAAACGGGAACAGCCAATGCGATCCCGAAATGATTGCCAAACTTGGCGAATATCTTGTTGATAGTGACATATCAGAAGAGGAGCCAATTGTTGACGAACGATGGAATGAATTAAGAAAAATAATAAATAACAAATAAAGAACTGAGAGATGGCACATCCAAAGCACAAACACTCGAGCTCAAGAAGAGATAAACGCAGAACACACGACAAAGCCGTGCCTGCAACGATTGCCTCTTGCTCAAATTGCGGGGCAGCCGTTAAATACCACACTGTATGCCCCGAATGTGGCTATTACAGAGGTAAATTAGCAATCGAGAAAGAGATTACTGCTTAATCAACAATGTAAAGCAATAAAAAGAATCCTGTTAACTACAGGATTTTTTTTTGTCCATACGAATAGGGAGAATGCTTTGTTCTTGGTACATGCTGGGCGTAACAAGTTAAATTGCTGAAGATTTTCTCGTTTTTTTTTCTATTTAATACAATTAATTTGTGCCGAATAGTGCATGTTTTTTGAGTTAGCAATTCTATTTTATTAAATTTGCTAAGCTTAAAATCAGATTATGGCAAAAATTATCGATAATTCACTGGGAGAAGTTAACCTAATATCTTCAACCACATCGGTTACCGGAAACATCGCTTCCGAATCGGATATTCGCATTGACGGTACTTTGTTGGGAAATCTTGACACAAAGGGACGGTTGATCATTGGGGCTAACGGTAAAATTGAAGGCGATATTACCTGCAAATCGGCGGAGATAGAAGGGACAGTAAAAGGGAAAATTGACACGGAAGATTTGCTATCATTGAAATCAACGGCCTCTTTCATTGGAAATATCATTACAACCCAGCTATATATCGAGCCTAGTGCCCTGTTTCAAGGCCATTGCGAAATGAGGAGAAACAAATAGGGTAGGTAAAATGCCCGAAAACAATTAATAAGCCTTATCTTTAGTGGCATGGAAAATAGTTTCACAAAATTTATTAAAGGGCTTTCCTATTACACACTCATAATATTTGTGGTAGGAGCAATACTCTTTTCCACTATTTTCAGGTCATACTTTTTGCTTATTCTGCCGTTCGTTCTCCTTTTCTATTATATCTCAACCCTTGTGCTCCATAAATTTATGCTCAGGATCTCTCAAAAAGATATTTCACGGTTTAGTTTCAAATTCATGATGCTTTCGCTGATTAAGATGTTTATATATATTATTTTTGGAGTAATCTATATTATCATCGACGAAGAAAATGCTGTTACTTTCCTCATTGTATACCTTATCTTGTACGTTGCTTATGCTGTTTTTGAAGTACGCTCAGTTATGGAACTCATCAACGAATCGAAAACTTAAGCGTCAAGCCCTGATTATTAAGAGCACATCAAAAAATTATCATAAACGCTAATTATTTCTTCTGACGGAGATAGCTTTTGTTATTTTCCTTACATTTATACGTAAAATGAGATGTAGTATGGAGTGGTGTAGATATTGTGTTTTCATATTGCTCATTGCATTTTGTGTTCCAAAAGCTTCTTATGCCGAGGAGGCTGAAGAACATAATGACTTCAATACAGTTGAGTATATTTTTGAACATGTTAACGATTCGCATGAAATATTTTTCTTTTCCACATCAACGGTTAAAGTGGCCATACCTTTACCTGTGATTCTTTATAGTCCTAATTCAGGCTGGCATTTTTTTTCTTCCCGGAAATTATACAGCAACAATGAAAGTTTTCCTTTTTTCATTGCAAAAGAAGGAGAAAACAAAGATAAAATCATCGAGAAACTGAGTGAAGGCTCTGAAATTGTGCCCTTCGATCTTTCAATAACCAAAACAGTTGCAGGGATGATAGTGGTTGCCCTTTTACTTGTGATTGTTTTAGTTAAAGCATCGTCGCGGGCCCGCAAAAATCCCTTGGCGGTACCGCGTGGCCTTCAGAACCTTGTTGAGCCTGTAGTGAATTTTATCCGCGAAGATATTGCTATCCCTTTTATCGGAGCCCGGCATGTTTGTTATTTGCCGTTTTTGCTGACCATGTTCTTTTTTATCCTGGTTAGCAACCTGATTGGCCTGGTTATCCCGTTGGGAATCAACATAACAGGAAATATAGCTGTTACTTTTGTGTTGGCTTTTTTCACCTTTGTTATTACCTCTGTTAGCGGAAACAGGCAATATTGGTCCCATATATTTAACCCACCCGATGTGCCATGGTTTATGAAACTGCCCATTCCGCTCATTCCGTTTGTCGAATTTATGGGGATATTTACTAAACCGATAATTCTTATGGTACGATTATTTGCCAATATGTTTTCGGGTCACATGATTGTGGCAGTTCTTATTGCCCTGATCTTTCTGATGTCGTCGGTTTTCAATCTTGTCGTTGGAGTGGGAACATCGCTAATTTCAGTGCTTTTTTCTGTTTTTATTATTACTGTCGATATCTTGGTCTCCTTTATACAGGCTTATATATTTACTGTGCTATCAGCCATGTATTTGGGTGCCGCAACATCTGAAGTTAAACATTAAACAATAAATGCTATGACACTATTCATTATTTTAGCCGAACTGGCGCTGGGAAAATTAAGTGCAGGTATTGGTGCCGGTATGGCCGCTTTAGCAGCTGCCCTGGGAATTGGAAAAATTGGTGCTGCTGCTATGGAAGCCATTGCCCGCCAGCCCGAGGCAAATGCCGATATTCGGTCGAGTATGATCCTTGCTTCTGTATTTATCGAAGGGGTAGCTTTCTTGGCTATCATTCTGTGCATTTTGTTGGCGGTATTGTAGTATATGGCCGCACGTATTGAGTTGGTATATATCGTATTTATTTAAAGTGTTTTATCATGTTTCTTATACCGCATGTAGGCACCATAATCTGGACAACAATAATCTTCTTGTTGTTGGTCTATATTCTTGGAAAATTTGCGTGGAAACCATTGCTGAAAGCATTGGCCGAGCGTGAGCAAAATATCGAAAGGGCACTTACTGGCGCTGCCGAAGCCAACGAAAAAATTAAATCGCTGCAAGCTGAGCAAGAGGAGATTATTAAGGCAACAAGACTAGAAAAAGAACAATTGTTGAAAGAAGGGGTTTTGCAACGCAATACGATCATTTCTGATGCCAGAATTAAGGCTCAGGAAGAAGCTGATAAAATTATTGAGAATACACGGAAACAATTGGCATTTGAACGGGCCAAGGCGTTGGAAGATCTTAGAAATCAGGTTGCTGAATTGTCACTCGAAATAGCAGGAAAAGTTGTTTCTGCCGAAATGAGCGATAAAATTCGTCACGAAAAGCTGGTTAAAGAATTGGTTGACGATATCGAACTAAATTGATAGATAATGGATACTAACAGGGTAACAGTACGTTATGCAAAGGCATTTGTTGAGCTTGCATCTGAAGAGGATGTCCTCATGGAATGTTACCATGATATAAGTGTACTTTATTATTCGTTAACAAATTACCAGGGTTTTCGCGATTCCCTTGTCGGGCAAAAAATGATGGCAGATGAAAAGCTTGGCCGGCTGAATGAAATGTTTGCTGATTCGTTTCAGCCGCTAACTCTCAGGTTTATTCAACTTATTGTGACAAATTACAGGTACCAATATTTGCCCGATATTTGCCGCAATTGTCTCGACATGATTCGAAGAAAAGAACAAATCTCGACCGGGAAAATTGTATTTGCACAGCCTGTTGGGCAGAAGTTGGTTGACGAATTAAAAGAAAAATTTCAGAAAAAAACCCAAAGGAATATCGAGCTTTCTTCTGAAACAGATTCGTCACTCATAGGAGGCTTTATTTTTACCATCGATGGAATGCAATACGATGCCAGTATTGCAACCCGTTTTGCGACAATAAAAAAACAATTACAGAAAAAGTAACATGGCAGATATTAGACCCGCCGAAATTTCGGCTATACTTAAAGAGCAGTTGAAAGGTTTCGACTCCCTGCCCACAATGGAAGAAGTAGGTACTGTACTTCAGGTTGGTGATGGAATTGCACGTATATGGGGGCTTTCGAATGTTGAAGCCGACGAAATGATAGAGTTTTCCAACGGTGTAACTGGAATTGCACTCAACCTCGAAGAAGATAACATTGGCGCTGTTTTATTGGGAACTTCCGACGGAATTAGTGAAGGAAGTGCCGTAAAACGAACACAAAGAATTGCTTCTATTATGGCTGGCGACGGGCTGCTTGGTCGTATAATCAACACTGTTGGTACACCAATCGACGGGAAAGGGTCTATCCCTGGTGACCTCTTCGAAATGCCGCTCGAGAGAAAAGCTCCCGGGGTAATTTTCAGGCACCCAGTGAAAGAGCCGCTTCAAACAGGTATTAAAGCTATCGATGCCATGATTCCCATCGGACGAGGTCAGCGCGAACTCATTATTGGCGACAGGCAAACAGGGAAAACAGCAATTGCCATCGATACTATTATTAATCAACGGGAAAATTTTCTCAAAGGAGAACCTGTATATTGCATTTACGTAGCAATTGGTCAAAAGGCATCAACAGTGGTGAGCATTGCCCATACCCTCGAGAAACATAGCGCTATGGATTACACAATAATCATTTCTGCAACTGCCGCCGAGCCTGCCGCCCTCCAGTTTTATGCCCCATATGCAGGCGCTGCCATAGGTGAATATTTTCGTGATACGGGGCGCCATGCTTTAATCGTTTTCGACGACTTATCTAAACAAGCCGTTTCGTACCGCGAAGTGTCTCTTTTGCTTCGCAGACCTCCAGGGCGCGAGGCTTATCCTGGCGATATATTCTACCTCCATTCCAGGCTGCTCGAACGGGCTGCAAAAATTATCGAATCAGATGATATTGCCAGGAAAATGAATGATTTGCCAGAGTGTTTGATTGGAAAGGTCAAAGGAGGTGGTTCGCTTACCGCTCTTCCTATTATAGAAACTCAAGCAGGCGATGTTGCTGCATACATTCCCACCAATGTAATTTCAATTACCGATGGGCAGATTTTTCTCGAATCGAACTTGTTCAATGCAGGAATAAAACCAGCTATCAACGTAGGAATTTCTGTATCGCGAGTTGGAGGGCATGCTCAGATAAAAGCCATGAAACAAGTGGCTGGAACATTAAAACTCGATCAGGCTCAATATCGGGAATTGGAAGCTTTTTCTAAGTTTGGGGCCGATCTCGATGCAGCTACCAGGCAAGTTCTTGAAAAAGGGGCACGAAACACCGAACTGCTTAAACAGAAACAATATAGCACATTAAATATTGCGCACCAGATTGCTATTATCTACTGTGGAAATTTAAACCTTTTGAGTAAAGTTCCTATTGATAAGATTGCCCAATTTGAAACAGAGTTTTACGAATATCTCGACTTGAATTGTCCTGAGGTATTAAATGAACTGGGGAAAGGAATTTTGAATGACAAGGTTTGCGAAACACTGACAAAAATTGCAACCGATTTGTCTTTTAAATACATAGAAGAATAATGGCAAAGCTTAAAGAGATACGGCTTCGCATTGCATCGATAAAAAGTACACGGCAGGTTACCAGTGCAATGAAAATGGTTTCGGCGGCCAAACTGAAAAAGGCTCAAGACCAGATTTTTAGATTGGAGCCATATCATAACAAACTTCACGAAATTGTAGGAAACATTAAATTGGCCGATACGGATCATCAAAACCCATTTTTGGTGCAACGTGAGATTAAGAAGGTGCTGGTTGTGGCAGTGGGCTCTAACCGAGGGCTTTGTGGGGGATTTAATACTAATGTTGTCAAAAAGGCATTGTGGCATGTGTATTCTAGTTATCCCGAACTGCTAAAAAATGGCAACGTATTTTTTCTACCCATTAGCAAACTAGTCGAGAAAGACTTGTTGTTGAAGGGGGCTCATACGATTGGTAATGAGAATGACATTGCCTACTATTTTAATTACGATGATATTGTAGAGTTGTCGAATAAGTTGAATTCACTTTTTCTGAGCAATCAATATCAACGGATCGATATTGTGTATAACAAATTCAAAAATACTGCAAATCAGGAAGTTTATATTGAGCAATACCTGCCACTATCTGGAGAAAGTACTGATAACTCAGGTTACTCACTTTCGTCTGACTTTATTTTCGAACCTTCTAAAGAGACTATCCTTACTTCTTTATTGCCACAATGGCTCAATTTGCAACTTTACCGCATTTGTATCGATTCTAATGCAGCTGAGCAAAGTGCCCGAATGTTGTCAATGACTACAGCTACCGATAATGCAGATGAGTTAATCAAAGACTTGCAAATTATGTATAACAATGCCCGCCAGGCTTGTATTACTAACGAAATTGTTGAAATCTCTTCGGGAGCAGAGGCTTTAAAGGGCTAGCAAAGGTACATGTTATTATATTTCTTCTTATACAGCGATCTTGATCGTTGTAGATCTTCTTTTCACTTTTTATTAAACCTTATAACCTGAGTTCGATTTTATTTTTAAAGTTCAGATTGGCATAAAACGCTGTTTTACAAAGCAAATTTTTGAGTATTAGCGGGCTAAATCGAGGAAATTTAATGCAGGAAAACAGTGTTTTATGCAAAGCTCATTGTCCGCCACTTGTAAACAGCAATCTTCTGCTTTAAAATCACTTAAAATAACCCGTTATTCTTGCGTGATTTTGCATTGAATCTTACTGTTTACAAGCGGTCTGAACTCAAAAATAAAGTCGAACTCAGGTTTATAGCTAAACCTAAGCCGGAGTTCGTTTGTTTTTACAGAGAAGATTTAATCAAAAAAAAGGATTGATATGATACTATCATTTCAAACATTTTTATTTATTGTAAATATAATTGTTATGCAGTCTGAAGATTCTGTGAAATACAACAAACTCACTGATGTTGAGCGCTATGTTATCGAGCAAAAAGGTACAGAACGACCTTTTTCAGGCGAGTATACCGATTTTTTTGCAGCCGGAACATATCATTGCCGTAAATGCAATGCTGCTTTGTATCGTTCTGACAGCAAATTCCATTCGGGTTGTGGCTGGCCTTCTTTCGACGATGAGATAAAAGGGGCCGTAAAGCGCACCCTCGACCGCGATGGACGCAGAACAGAAATTACATGTGCCAGTTGTGCCGGTCATCTTGGGCATGTGTTTATTGGCGAGGGTTTTACTTCGAAAAATACACGCCATTGTGTAAATTCTGTATCGCTTAAATTTGTTCCCGACAAATAAATGTCATGTTTTTCCCTGTTAAAATTTATACCTTCGGGAATTAAAAATTACACGATATGAATTCTATAAATCAATTTATCGAAGAAAATAAAAACCGCTTTCTCGATGAGCTTTTTAGCTTAATCCGCATCCCGTCGATTAGTGCTGAAAAAGAACATCGCGACGATATGTACAAAGCCGCAAACCGTTGGAAAGAATTGCTTCTCGAAGCAGGTGCCAATAAGGCTGAAGTTCTCGAAACCGCTGGAAACCCTGTTACTTTCGCCGAGAAAATCATTGACGCCTCTCTTCCCACTATCTTAGTCTATGCCCACATGGATGTTATGCCAGTAGATCCTGTAGATCTTTGGAAAACAACTCCTTTTGAGCCGGTTATTCAAGACGGGAAAATATGGGCTCGTGGTGCCGACGACGACAAAGGTCAAAGCTTCATTCATGCAAAAGCTTTTGAATATATGGTGAAAACCAACACCTTACCTTGTAATGTGAAGTTTATAATTGAAGGAGAAGAAGAAATTGGATCACCTAGCTTGGCAAAGTTCTGTGAAGATAACAAGGAAATGTTAAAAGCTGATGTTATTCTTGTATCAGATACGACCATGGTTTCACCCGATCAGCCTGCCGTGACTACAGGTTTGAGAGGGCTTACCTATTGGGATGTTGAAGTAACTGGGCCAAATCGCGATCTTCACTCAGGCTTGTTTGGTGGTGCAGTTGCCAATCCTATCGTTGTCCTCAGTCAGATGATTGCTAAATGTTTGAATCCCGATAATTCTATTGCAATAGCGAATTTCAATAACGATGTGGCTGAAGTTTCAGCTGAAGAAAGAGAACTGCTCAACCGTCGCCCGTTTAATGCCGATGAATATAAAAAAGCCATAGGGGTTGATGAGCTCAGTGGCGAAGAAGGCTATACCACAACCGAGCGTACAGGAATTCGTCCCTCGTTCGATGTCTGTGGAATTTGGGGTGGTTATACCGGTGAAGGGACCAAAACAGTTCTTCCCTCGGTGGCCCATGCAAAAATCTCATGCCGGTTGGTTCCCAACCAGAACTTTCAACAGGTGAGCCAACTTCTCAACGATTATTTCCAACAGATTGCCCCTAAATCAGTGAAAGTAAAGGTTACTTATTTGCATGGTGGAAATCCGTATGTTTGCCCTATTGACCATCCGGCTTATGTGGCTGCGGAAAAAGCGTTGATCGATGTTTTTGGGAAACAACCAATTCCGGTTAGAAGTGGAGGAAGTATACCCATTATTACAACCTTTGAAGAAATATTAGGGATTAAGAGCATTTTGATTGGTTTTGGTCTTGACGGCGATGCAATTCATTCGCCCAATGAAAGTTTTCCTCTCGAAAATCTCTGGAACGGTATTCGTACAATACCTAATTTCTATCGTTATTTTGCAGAATTAAACGCCGTGAAGTAATTCTTTGGGCAGCTAAGGTGGGAGACAAGCAAAAGTTTTCCACCTTTGTTGTTTTTGTATCAAAATGTTTTTCGATGAAGAAATTTCTGATAATCAAATGCGGTGAAGCACCTGCATTGATCAGGGATCAGTGTGGCGATTACGACGATTGGATTATCAAGGCCAGTGGTTTGGGACGAGAGTATTTTAAGGTTCAGCATATCTGGCAAGGCGAGCCGTTACGCCATCCCGACGATTTCTCGGCAACTATACTTGCCGATTCTCCATATCATCCCGGACAACGGTTCCCATGGATCAATCTCTTGAAGAATTGGCTGATTACAGCCCGTTACAGCAATTCACCGGTACTTGGTATTGGCTTTGGTTTTCTTATTATGGCCCAAGCTCTGGGTGCAAAAATATCCCAGAATCCTAATGGCCCTGTTTTGAATACTGTATTTGTAAATGTTGATCCCAGGTTTTCAAACGACCCTCTTTTGCAAAATACCGGAGGCAGTTTCGAAAGTTATATTAATTTCACCCGGTACCCCTCTTTGTTGCCATCTGACATTGAAGTATTGGCTAAAAATTCTGCTGGGATGCCGATGATAATTAGGGTGAATAATTTGTATGGAGTTTTTTTCAGGCCTGAACTCAATGAAAGCATCTACAGAATGTATATTAAGGAATCTAAACTACCTGCCCGTTCTTTTTTGGGGGCTAAGTTGGCTTCAGAGTATAAAAATCAATCCATAGTCCCCAATTTTTTAGCCTCAATCTAAATTTTATTGCTATTTTTTAAAGAAAATGATAAAAACGTTAAATTTTTTATCATTTGATTGTATTTTTGGAATCATATTATTTTGAAAAATGAGCCAAAAACATATTTTTGTTCTCATAAATCAATATTATAAGAGATAAATGTTTTTATATATTGACATTATCTTACTTTATTTTAATAAAATACAGGGAAAACAGTAAAATTGACAATTACTATAAAAATACATTATTATGGCAAATTTTCGAATGGCAGCTTTTGATAAGCTTTTAGAAAGAAAACCCCTCGAGGTTAAAAGAGAAGCCGATTTAACTTCGGATTATTACGGAATGTTAGTTTTCGACCGTCCAAAAATGCAAAAATATTTATCGAAGGATGCCTACAAGGCGGTAATTGATGCCATAGATAATGGTACCACAATCGACCGTAAGCTTGCCGACGGGGTAGCAACAGGGATGAAAGCCTGGGCCATTGAAAATGGGGCCACACACTATAGTCACTGGTTTCAGCCATTAACCGATGCGACAGCCGAAAAACATGATGCTTTTATCGAACACAATGATAACGGGGGAGTTGTTGAAGCCTTTTCCGGAAAACTACTAGCTCAGCAGGAACCCGATGCCTCTTCGTTCCCCAGTGGTGGAATCAGACAAACATTCGAAGCCCGGGGATACACTGCGTGGGATGTTTCATCACCAGCATTTATCGTGGGTACAACACTTTGTATTCCAACAATTTTTATTTCATACACAGGTGAAGCACTCGATTATAAAGCCCCACTCTTAAAAGCCCTTAATGCTGTTGACAAAGCGGCTGTTGGTGTTTGCCAATATTTCGACAAAGATGTAACAAAGGTATATGCAAACCTCGGATGGGAACAGGAGTATTTTCTTGTCGATGAGGCGCTTTACCAAGCTCGCCCTGATCTTGCCCTTACCGGGCGTACCCTTATGGGACATTCATCGGCTAAAGATCAGCAGCTGGAAGACCACTATTTTGCTTCGATTCCAGAGCGTGTAGCTTCTTTTATGATCGAACTCGAAAACGAGGCCTATAAACTGGGCATTCCTATTAAGACCCGACACAATGAGGTGGCTCCCAATCAGTTCGAACTGGCTCCTATTTACGAAGAATGTAACCTTGCCAACGACCATAACTTAATGATTATGGACCTAATGCAAAAAGTTGCCCGGAAACATGGTTTTCGTGTGTTGTTACACGAAAAGCCTTTCTCGGGGATCAATGGCTCAGGTAAGCATAATAACTGGTCACTCTCTACAAATACTGGAGTTGTGCTCTATGCCCCGGGAAAAAATCCTAAAGGGAACATGCAATTCCTTACGTTTGTTGTTAACACGATTTATGCAGTATATAAACATCAGGACATTCTGAGAGCTTCAATCATGAATGCTAACAACTCGCACCGACTTGGAGCCAATGAGGCACCCCCGGCAATAATCTCAGCATTTCTTGGCACCGAGATTAACAAAATGCTCGACTTGATTGAAAATAGTGTTTCAGAAAAGAAGATGTCGCCCGAAGAAAAAACATCGCTTAAGCTGAATATTGGTCGTATTCCTGAAATTCTTTTAGACAATACCGACCGTAACCGCACATCGCCTTTTGCATTTACTGGTAATCGTTTTGAATTTAGAGCTGTAGGTTCGTCTGCAAACTGTGCTTCAGCTATGATTGCCTTAAACACCGCGGTAGCAGAACAGCTTGTCGAGTTTAAAAACGAAGTTGACGAACTGATTGAAAAGGGTCTGAAGAAAGATGAAGCCATCTTCCAGGTTTTGAAAAAACTCATTGGCCTGAGTAAGGTTATCCGTTTTGATGGAAATGGTTATTGTGACGAATGGAAACAAGAAGCTGCCCGTCGTGGATTAACCAATGTCACTAGTGTTCCTGAAGCCCTTGAAGCCTATTATTTGCCTTCGACGATTGATATGTTTTCGAAACTTGGCGTACTTTCTGAAAGAGAAATTGAAAGCCGTGCCGAGGTTGAGTATGAAAAGTTTACCAAGAAAATCCAGATTGAGGCTCGCGTCCTTGGCGATTTAGCAATCAACCATATTGTTCCGACTGCTGTCAAATATCAGACTACTTTGATTGACAATGTGAAAGGATTAAAAGAGATTTTTGGCGATGAGTATAAAAAACTTGCTGGAACCAGGGTCGAATTGATCAATGAAATTTCTGGACACATTTCAGCTATTGAAGAAAAGGTTTTCAACATGGTTGAGGCGCGTAAAAAGGCCAATGTAATTGAAAATGGCAAGGATAAAGCCTACGCTTACGACCGTGATGTTCGCCCTTATCTTGAGGACATTCGCGACCATATCGACAAACTTGAGCTGATTGTTGAAGATGAATTGTGGCCGTTGCCAAAATACCGTGAATTGCTTTTTAATCGGTAGTAACTTAGTATAATAGTATTTTTAATAGCTTTTAAAAGGCCATCTTTACGGGTGGCCTTTTCTTATTTACGTTCAGTAGGTTTTTAATATCATTCTTGTTAAACGGTAGTTTGCCGGTATTTTTAGTTTCTTCGACGTTTTTCAAGGAATGGTGTCGACAAATTTTTCCTATTTTCGGATAAAATAAATACAATACTAATTATGGATGCACGGACAAAAGCAATTGTTGCACATTTAACTTTAATAGGATGGATTATTGCGTTTATTGTAAACAGCAATGAGAAAGAAGAATTTACCACATTTCATCTCCGGCAAACCCTTGGTATATATCTCATTGGCATAGCGTTGGGGTGGGTTCCCGTTTTTGGTTGGATATGCAATATAATCCTTTTTGCGTTTTGGCTGCTGAGTTTCATTTATGCATTGCAAGGGCAGCAAAAGACCATTCCTTTTGGTGAATATTTTCAAGACTGGTTCAAGGCTCTTTAAAAAGCGGCCATCAGCAGGTCGAGATCTTTAACTGGGATATTAAATTTGTTCCCGACATCTTTATTGGTGAGTAAGCCGTTGTAAATCACCACTCCTTCGCGAAAACCTTTTTGGCTTTTTATGTATTGGGGAATTCCACCCATTTCGCCAATCTCGAGAATTATTGAGGCAAAGATATTGCTGAGGGCAATGGTGGTTGTGCGTGAAACCCTTGCCGAAATATTTGGTACACAGTAATGGATGATTCCATCTCTTTCGTATGTTGGATTCGAAAGGCTTGTGCATGTTGTTGTTTCGAAACAGCCACCTTGCGAGGCATTTAGGTCAATAATTATTGACCCCTTTTTCATCTTTTGTATCATCTCGCGGGGGATTATATATTGTGGTACAGAGTTAAAGGGTTGGGCTCCCAACACAACATCGGCACTTTGGATAGCTTTCTTTAGCACTCTGGGATAATACAGGGAGGTAAATATTTTCTGGTTGAATTTCCGTTCGAACGAGCGAAGTTTGCTAACCGAGTTATCGAAAATCTTCACTTCGGCACCTAATCCTAAGGCAGCTCTGGCAGCAGATTCGGCAGCAGTTTCGGCACCTAAAATTATGACAGCAGCTGGCGAAATACCCGTGACTCCACCAAAAAGGACACCTTTTCCCCCTGAACTATTACTAAGTAATTCTCCGGCAACCGTCATTGCCACGATGCCCGAAATCTCGCTTAACGACTGCATTACCGGAAGCCCTCCTAATTCATCTTTCATGTATTCGAATACTACCGAAGTAATTTTTTTCTGCATCAGGGTTTTTACCATACTCTCGCATTGCTTATCTATCTGCAACATCGAGAAAATGACCTGGTTGCCGCGCAATAAAGCAATCTCTTCGCTGGTGAAAGGGGCAACTTTTATGACGTAGTCACATTCAAAGACTTCATTTCTCGATTGTGCAATTATTGCTCCGGCGTTTGAATATTCAAGGTCAGAGTATCGTGTTTTCAGCCCAGCCCCGGTTTCAATTATTACATCGTTGCCCGAGTTGATAATCATTTCGGCAGCTTGGGGAGTAAGCGGGATGCATACCTCTTCGTTGTCGGTATTAGCAGGTATTCCAATAGTTATTTTCTGCCCTTTTTTTCTGATTTCGAGTTTTTCCTCGGCGGGCATCAATTGCTGTTCTTCAAAATGATACAATCCAGAATGCGGTTGTTCGGCCATGATGCGAATATTTGAGCTGTCAAATTAATCTAATATATCGAATATTCCAATTTTTACCCGTTAATGTCGACATTACGCGACCCATTGGGCTGAACTGTTATGTAGATATTTACACAATGCTCGGGCAAAATTTCTTCAATTTTCTCGGGCCATTCAATAAAGCAAAGCTTTCCTGAATAAAAATATTCTTCGGCTCCAATATCGTATGCTTCGCGAATGTTTTTTAACCGATAACAATCGAAATGAAAAATTGTTAAGCCTTTATTCGAAGTATATTCGTTTACAATGGCAAAAGTAGGGCTTGTAATGTTTTCTTCTACACCCAGTTCCTCACAAATGGCTTTGATAAATGTGGTTTTCCCTGCACCCATTTCACCATTGAACGCAAAGACCGTTGCGTTTCCCATTTGCAAAATAAACTCTCGGGCAGCTTCGTGAATCTTGTCAAGTGAATCTATTTGTATCGTTTTGTTCATCTTTTACAGGATTGATAATTAATTTATTAATATAGACGAAATAGATTTTTATATTTTCTTTTACCAAAAGTAAAACTAATGCAAAATTGATAATTTTTTGTTGTTGTGTTCTTTTGAAAATTCTTTTTACTTTTGATTGATGAATTAAAAATTGAGATTATGAATTTACCTGAGAACTTAAAGTATACCAAAGATCACGAATGGGCTCTGATTGAGGGAGATATCGCAATAATTGGCATTACCGATTTTGCGCAGAAAGAATTGGGTGACATTGTATTTGTTGAAATCGAAACAGTGGATGAAACCCTTGCCCAGGAAGAAATATTCGGCACCGTTGAGGCTGTAAAAACAGTTTCTGACCTTTTTATGCCTTTAGGTGGCGAAATTATTGAAAAGAACCCGGCATTGGAAGATTCTCCTGAGTTGATCAACAAAGATCCTTATGGTGAAGGGTGGATGATTAAAGTGAAAATGCTGAATCCGTCCGAAGCAAATAATCTCCTTTCTGCTGCTGAATACAAAGCGCTTATTGAAGGATAATATTCAGAATATTAGTGATATATATTAAAGAGGAACGTTAGTGTAACCGCGCTGACGTTCCTCTTTTTTTATTTTCGGCAACAACATGTTTTAGGAGTAGTTGCCATTTTTAATTGAATTGTATGCTAAATCCGGCCATAATAGTAACCCCTGGCATTGTGTACCCATAATTTGTTGAATATTCAGCATTTAATAAATTGTCGCCCGAGATGAAGAAGGTTACTTGTGGAATGAACCTGTAATTTACCTTGGTGTTCAGTAAAGTATAGTTTTGTTTTTCTTCCTCGTTTTGTGGTGTTGCTGCATTGTCGGTGAGAGTGTAAAGTTCGACTATTCCCTGTAATGACGCGGTAATATCAAACTTACCTTTGTGATAATTTGCACTTGCATACCATTGGTGTTTGGGCGATGCAATACGGGGTACATCGGTATGAAGGTAAGAATAGTAAGCATTCGTACTCAGCAAGGGACTAATTTGTGCAGATGCCTCAAATTCAGCTCCATAGTGAGAGAAGTTTCCTGTATTTTGGTTTAACATGGGAGGAAAACCGGCTGGGTTGGGAGTGGCTAAAATTAAGTTTTCGCCTTTGATGTAAAATACAGTAGCCGAAGCTTTTATTTTGTTGTTAAGTGCAAAAAGGGTGTAGCCTATCTCATAGTTCCAAAGTTTTTCAGGCTCAAGGTTAGGGTTTGCCGGAGGAAAAAAGTAGAGCTCTTTCACATTGGGGCTTCTATGCCCTTTCGATGCTAATGCTTTTAGCTGGTTATTGTCCCCAACAGTCAATGTTGCGCCGAGTTGAGGAATAAGAGTGCCCCCATACAGTGAGTGGTTGGAATAACGTAGTCCACCGTTTAGGGTCAGTGCGTCGAAAAGGGTTTGCTGCATAAATGCATATGCCGCTTGTTCTGATACATCGATCCATTTGTTGTTATACTCCGAAGGAATCATTTTTCTGACCCCATCGACCATTTTCATAACCGATACCGGGCTGCCAATCCCGCCATATTCATTCCAATCTACTCCAATTCCAGTAAGGTTATTTTTAAAGAGCGAGATTCCTTCGAAAAGCGAAAAACCATAGTTGCGGTCGGTTGAAACCCACCCGTCATAAATTGTATGATCTCCTTGGTTAAAAAATACTTTCAAGTGCCCATCAACTGCTCCAAAATTATTCGATACTGTGAGCATGGTGTTTCCGCGTTTAATGGATGCCCAGGCGCCTTCATTGGCATATATATCTTGAGTTTGTGTGGTTGTTGGTCCCGGGTCAACGGCCCTGAAGGAAGAATAATTGGCCGTGAGGTTAGCCACTAGTTTGGAGCTGATTTCCCATCCAATTCCTATATGACCATTGTTGCCGTTAAACGAAGAATTATCGCGATGACCGGCAGTTTGGTCGTGGTTGAATGCTGCAAAAACCGAGAATCCTCTTTTCTTGTATCCTGTAGTAATTGTTCCTCGATAGGTATCGAACGACCCGCCCTGTGCAGAAACTTTACCGCTGAAGCCGTCGTTTTTTTGTTTTTTGGTGATTAGGTTAACCACTCCTCCCATGGCATTGCTCCCGTATAAAACCGATGCAGGGCCGCGTATGATTTCTACTTTTTCATAGTTCGAAGTTTGGTACATATCGGGAAACCCGTGGCCAAAAATACCCATCACTTGTGGTTGCCCGTCAATCATGATCAGCAGCTGGGACTGTTCGCCCGATCCAACCCCCCTGACCGATACTTTACCTGCAGCGCCAGTCGATACTCCAAAGCCGCTTATTCCCCGTTCAGTAACAAAAACCCCGGGAACACAGCTCCCAATAAGGGGCATTAGGTTTATTTCTGCACTGCTTGCTATTGTTTTTTCGTTGATAACCGAGGTGGTTAACGGAACATTCGATTTTGCCGTGGCAATTTTTGTTGCTGTAATGGTAATTT
>Ga0209723_1000834_pt1 | contig 53438 bp, 44 predicted proteins | sample BiotimSIPDNA_2_FD_185750 | JGI IMG/M metagenome (GOLD analysis project Ga0209723, IMG submission 185750) | Anaerobic biogas reactor microbial communites from Washington, USA - Biogas_R2 time_0 SIP DNA (SPAdes) (version 2) | ecosystem: Engineered > Bioreactor > Anaerobic > Unclassified | place... | reverse complement strand
CATTCCACACCCGGCGGCTGGCCGCTGCGTCCAACCCCAAGGCTTGCAAGGCAGGAAAGATAGCCCCCCGGCTATTGAGTAATTTCCCACTGATGAGCATCCAAAGCAATTGGTAAAGTGCATAATTTGTCCCAATGGGCAGCTTTTCGACTAACGCTGCCAACATTTCTGTGGTATGATTATAGATGTCCACGGTCTCACCTCTGGTCTGAGAGATTTTGGCATCTTATTCATACCATAGGTGAGACCTTTTTTCTACCCCCTTTTAGCGGAAACTATAGTTATACTATTTATGTAATAATAAAATCATCTCTTGCCTCTGGCACTGATCCCGTTGGCGTGAAGCTACTGACACGCTAGGATCGCATCGAGGCGATTGGGCAAGGCATCTAGGCGCTGAGCACCGAGGGGGCCTATTATTGGTCAAGTGTGAATAGAGAGGCAGCCGATGACAGATACCGAACCCAACTCTCAAGATCAGCGAGGCTTGTCTCTTGCCGGTGATGCCGGCGCCACACTATCCAACTCTCTGGACTTCGCGTGCAGCTTGGCGGTCGTGGTCGGTATTAACGACTATCGTCACGTCCCCCGGCTCAGAACCGCCGTCCCGGATGCGGAGGAAACGGCCTGCCTGTTGCGCGACGAGTACGGCTACGAGACGCAACTCCTCACCCTCTTCTTTACTTAACTGTCTCACCCTTCAGACTTTCACAGGAGATGTAGCCATAAGCCAATTTCGACCGTGACGCTCTGTGTTTTACAAGCCACCCAACAAGTGGTCTTGCCCCGAAAAAATGGACAGTAAGATAAGGATCAGGTATACTACACCTGGACCCAAGGAGCAAGAACATGACAACCGAACGACGGCAATATACGGCGGAGTTCAAACGTGAAGCCGTGGAGTTGAGTGAAACCTCTGATTGTCCTGAGGTAAGTGAAATACGGGTACTACAGCACTAATTTACTTCACAAAAGGAGATCGACATGAAAAAACGGCTTTTTGGCAAAGTAGTGACGTTGTGGCTAATATTGGTACTGTTTTCGCTCGTAGTGCAAGCATCCCCATCAAACGCCGGTGCAAGCGCATCGCTCACGCCACAGACTCCCGTGACGCTGTCCAAGCCTGCGACAGCAAGTTCTGTAGACGGTGTGTTGGGTTGGAATATCGGCGCGCTTACGGATAATAACGGCCAGATTGTGTCGACCATGCGGGTGGCGAACACAATCCCTGACGGCGTTGACAGCTTGATGAACACCTTGCTGTGGGATAGCGACCAGACCACGCCGCATCAAATCAGCCACACAGTTCCGCTGCGATTTGCGGATGTGAACGTAGCCATAACCGGTCCTGCTCACACCCATGCAGATGATGAGGTGACCTATACGGTGATTTACAGCAATACCGACTCTGCGCCGATCACGATCAACCTGGCTTTGACTTACAGCCCCTACATGGACTTCGTCTCTGCCTCAACGTCTCCGGTTTCTGGGGAAAATGTGTTCGAGTTTGCCGACGTGCCTAACGATGGGGTAAACCACACATTGTCCATCCAGATGCGCGTTAAGACGCCGCTTCCGTACGACCTGGCCGGACCGCTGGTAACGGCGGTCACCGCGACAAGCCCTGGCTCTGCTGCCAAATCAGCTCAGGCCAGCACGATTCTCGATCGCCCTGTGCTTAATTTGCGCAAAATCGGCCCCGAAGTTGCGGTTGGGACGGGCTACACTATGAGCTTCGAGATTTTCGTGACCAATCAGGGCACCTATACGGCTACTGATCTTGTGTTCACGGATACCTGGGGCGCGCCTTATCTTGCTTACGACGTGGTCAATGCAACTTACGGCTGGGAACTTTCTGCGGACGAAACGTATGTGACGCGCACGCTCGGTCAGCTGGGAATCGGTGAAGAGATAGGCCCGCTCTACTTTAGTGCATACGTATCAGATGTCGTGACCACCTACACGAACACAGTTGCTCTGAGCACCGATCAAACGACCCAACAGGCGGTCACAGAGTACGTCTGGCAGGCAAGTATTGAGACGACCAAAGTCGCCAGTTCCGACCCTGCTTTCCCCGGTCGTCTGTTGACTTACACGATCCGCTTCACGAACACGAATCCGATGGACGCGGTGCTCAATTCCCGCATCACCGACACCTTGCCTTCCGGCTTTACTTATGTGGGGCATGCTGAAATAGAGGGAACCGTCTGTGAACCCTACTGGATGTTTACTCCCCCTGCCTCACAGAGCGACGGGGACGCGCAGTGGAGATGCCCGGCGATTGCCAAGGGCGGCAGTGGCTCGCTTCAAATCTGGGGGACGGTACAGGAAGCGACAGAGGGCCATGATTTGATCAACGTCACCGGCGCAAAGGCCGATTGGATTCCTTTCCGTCCGATCTTTGAACCGTTGGTCACACGCTCGGCTCGCCCGTGGTTGCGTGTGGATGCAGTTGCCGATCCCGCGAACCCTATGCCTCCCGGTGATGAGATGGCCTATATCCTCACCTACGAGAACTACGGCACAGACCCCGCTTACGACGTTGTGATCGCCGATCAATTACCGGCGCAGGTGGAATACCTGGGGTGCAGCGGCGGCGATAGTTGCACGTATGATAGTGGTGTTGTGACCTGGAACCTCGCCGAGGTAGCTGTGGATGCGGTCGGGACGGTGCAAGTCGCGGTCCGCGTGCGATCTGATGTGGTTGGCCAGACGGCTGTGAATAGTGACTACTCTATCCGCTCAAGACGCCTGTCTGTCGCTGAGACGACTTCGGGGCCGGACGTTTCAACGCTTATTCTGAATCCGCATATGAGTCTGACAAAGGCGGTAGATCCCCTGATAGTCATGACGTCCAATGGGAACCTGATCTACACAGTTACCTACGTAAATGACGGCGGTGGAAATCTGCATGGCGTTGTTATTACCGACAACATTGATGCGCGATTGGAAGCGCTAAGCGTATCCCCGGCTTCGAACTGTGCGATTGAGGGAAACATCGCCAGCCAGGTGGTCACCTGTGATTTTGATGCCGTGTCGCAGGGAGAAAGCGCTTCGTTGACGATTTGGGCTCGCATTACAGGGGCGGCTTCAGATGGCGCCCTGATTCCCAATGTCGCCGCCGTTCATAGCAACGAAACCCAATTGTTGTTGACGGACGAAGTAGTGGTTGCCTACGCTCCAACCGGATGTATCCCGCCGGTGGGATTGGACTTCACGACCACTCCTCACCCGCGAGTGGGCCGGAGTACAACCTTTACTGCGTCGGTGCTTTACGGCAATACGCCCATCAGTTACACCTGGGTATTCGAAGAGAGTGCGCCCGGAGCCAGCGGCGCTGTGGTCAGCTACACTTATGCGGTCAGCAATACCTATTCGGTGATGATGATTGCGGGGAATGCCTGTGCGACCGGTGCGACGAAGGTTAAAGATGTGGCTGTGTGGGATCTGCCTGAGGCTGTGGCTACGCCTTCATCGCTGTCCAAACAATCTCAACTTGAGTCAACAGTTGTGCTCACCGACTTGCTTATGGTTGGGAACACCGGCACCAGTTTGATGTCGTGGAGCGTGACGGTCACCCCGGAAACGGCGAGTTGGCTCAGCGTGAGTGTGGCGAGCACTGCAGCGATAACTTACCTGCCCAATCAGACAACGCCGGCCCAGGGAACAACGCCTGTGACAGTCCATTTCAACCCCACGGGGCTGACGGTTGGTTCTCATACGGCGACGTTGGGATTCACTACCGATGACCCGGATCGCCCCCAGTTCGCGGTTCCGGTGACTTTCATAATCATTGACCGATTCAAAATCTATCTCCCCCTGGTCTTGCGCGGTTCTTCATAATCTGAAGCGTATCCGTGCATTGAGGCAACAGGCCGGAGAAGCTCTTCCGGCCTGTTGTTATTGGACTGCGCTTCCAACTCTGCAATGTACGCCAGGGCCGCCTCGAAAGTCGCCATTAGCCACGCGACATCAGTTTTCAACTCTGCGTTTTCCGTGCGCAGAGCTGCCACTTCGCTATTCAAAGCCGCGATTTCGTCTGTCATCCTCGCCATCATACCACATTTTGACAGAACACTGAACAGTTATAGCGGCCTGTTGGTATACCTAAAAGCACCTACCTGTCATTTGACGGGTGGGCGCTTTTCGTTTCTCAGCTGTCAAGCACAGGAAAGGGGTTATCAGAATGACGAAGAAAATCACAGAACAAGACTTTTACTTGGACAAGCCAGCAATGCTAGGGATACGTGGGGGTCTTTGCTCATCCCGTCAGTGTTAGCAGCCATCGGCTTTTGTACGTTTGTCGTGTCAATGAAGTTGATGCCGCCATCCAACGCGCGGTTGATCATGGCGATGGAGTCGGCCTCGCCCGTCGGCCCGCCGAAGTTCATCGCCCCCAGACACAGCGGCGTCACCATCACGCCCGTCCGTCCTAATGATCAGTATTCCATGGCAAAACCTCCTTACAATAGTTACAAATTGCACGTTACAGGTCGATGCAAATATATCTGCGACGGCCCGCTCAGATCGATTTCCGGCGTATGAGCGCACAGCCGACGAGTAACACCCCCATCCCAACAAACAGGAACAAGCCACCCAGAACACCTCCCACGCCGGTTTCGGGTAATAAAGGCACTATGGGAACCGGAGTAGCCGTCGCAATCTCAGGTGTAGGCGTTGGCTGCGGTTGTTGTGGAGGTTGAGGAGGCGCTGTCGGTGGAGGAGATGTGGGGGGCGGCGAAGGTGTCGGCGTTGGCCCTCCAGGACGATCGATAATGACGATAGGGACCTGATCGCCACCGCCGGTCACATCGTTGCCATACCAATCGCCCGCCGCGACAATACGGGCTTCATTTGCCGTCCCGGCACCGATGTCGCCAATCGTGGTGAAAACCGTCGTCACCGTCACCACACCAAACGGCGGGATGTCGCCCGTGTAGGACGTCAAATCGGTCCAGCGGAGCAGGCCCACATTGAGATCCCACTCATCTGGCGGCGGATCGGCATCGAAAAAGGCCAGCGCGGTAGGATCATAGGTGTCCTCCAACAAAGCCTGCGTCATTGTTGTGTGACCATGATTCCACACTTCGACGGTGAACGTGACCAACACTCCGGCCTGCTCGACCAGCGTTTTAGTGACGGGCGCGCTACCGCCCACAGATTCACCTTCATCGCTGTTATCGTCACCGCCCACCACTTCACCTTCCGAATTTATCGCATCATGAACTTCCGCCGCATTGACGACGCTCGGCGAAGGATGTTCAGCAATGAAGCCCACAATCACCGTGATTGCCTGACCTGGCGGCAAATCGCCCACGGAGTCGGTCAAATCGTTCCAGTTGATAAGGCCTTCGCCCTCGTCTACGCTATCCGGCGCGATGCTTGCATCGACGTAAGCCAACACCGCCCCATTGTAATCGTCCGTCAAAGGCAACGTCGTGACAGTGAAGGCCGAGTCATTGCGAATATAGATGGTGAAAGTGAGATATTCGCCAATATAAACTACGTTGCTGACACGCCCCAATTGCTTGTCAACGTAAATAGCGCCCTCTTGCGCGTAGGACATCGCAGGTCGCTGCGCCAACCACACACAGGCCAAAGCGATACAAGCGCCCGCCAACGCCATTACCAATCGACCTATCCTAGCTGCTTTCATTGCAATCACCTCCGCGAATCAATCTAAAGTTCGAAAATTGAAAGATCTGTGACAAATCTACCAATCACCGATGACCCATCTCCAGATTTCGGCGAATTAGCTCGATGCGCTGCGCGACACAGGCGGCAGAACGCATCCCGTCTTCCGGCGTGTTGAGGACGTAATCCAGCAGCCGGTCCACAGTGCTCGTGGCCACGTGCATGCGCGTGTCGGATGAGGCATAATAAATGAAGACGTCGCCATTTGCGCGGGCGACAGCGCCATTGCAGAACAACACGTTGGAGACGTCGCCAACGCGCTCCTCGCTTATCGGGGCCATCAGGTAGCCGCCGGGCCGGGCGATAACCTTGCCGGGATCTTCCAGGTCGCAGAGGAAGGTGTAGAGCACGTAGCGCAGGCCCGCCGCGCACGCACGCACGCCGTGGGCAATGTGCAGCCAGCCGGCCGGCGTCTTGATGACGTCGCCAGCGCCGTTCTTCGACTCCTTGATCGTGTGATAGGCGCGCGGGTCCACGATCGTCTCCTCCGCGATGTCGGCGTGCGCAATGTCATCCGCCAGACCAAAGCCGATGCCGCCGCCCTTCCCAGCCTCGATAAAGCTGTCCTGCGGGCGGGTGTAAAAAGCGTACTGACGTCTTCCGTCAGTTCCCTGGACAAACTCCGGCAGCAAGACGGCATTGCGCTGCTGCGCCGAGGTCGTTTTGAGATCGTCAAGGCGTTCCCAGGTGACGAGATCGCGGGTGCGGGCGATACCGGTCTGCGCCACCGCACTACTCAAATCGCCGGGCGGCGCGTCGGGATCCTGGCGCTCAGTGCAGAAGACGCCGTAAATCCAGCCATCCTCGTGCTGCACCACACGCATATCGTAGACGTTGACATCGGGATCATCCGTCTCCGGCATTACGATGGGATAATCCCAAAAGCGGAAACCGTCCACACCCGTCTCACTTTCAGCCACGGCGAAGAAGGACTTACGATCATAACCTTCTACCCGGCAAACGAGCAAGATTTTGCCATCCAGCTCCATCGCACCCGCATTGAACACGCCATTGATGCCCATACGCTCCATCAGGTAAGGATTGGTCTTGGGATTGAGGTCATACCGCCAGAAAAGGGGGGTATGTGCGGCAGTCAGAACGGGGTACGCCCAACGTTCGAAAACGCCGCTGGACCAGGCAAGCTTGATCGTGTTTTTGCGGTCGGTCAATGCGATGTGCTGCTCACGCAGAAACTGGAGCCGCGTTTCGAAAGAGGACGCAGTATTCATCGTTTGTGCTCCTTTGAGGTCTGGATGACAACAAGTAGCACAAACTATACCACTTTTACAAAGGCGCACAATCGCCCTTGGGAAACACCTCAACCTGTCAAGCGAAAGCAGGGTTCAATGGGGCTGTGCTTCCCCGCACGATCAATTCGGGATACAGGACACGCTGTTGCACCGGCATCGTCGGGTTGGCAATCATGGAGACAAGATACTCGATGCTTTGATGCGCCAACACCTGCAAATCCTGGCGCACTGTGGTGAGGGGGGGCGTGAGATAGGCCGCCTCGCCCATATCGTCGAAGCCCACAACCGACACATCTTCGGGCACACGAATACCTCGTTCGTGAAGCGCCCGCAAGGCGCCCAGCGCCATCCGATCATTGGCCACAAAAAGCGCAGTAAAAGGCTCTCCACCGTCCAATAGCTCTTTGGCTGCGGCGTAACCGCTAGGGACTTCAAAATCTCCCATAGCCCTTGGTCCCATCGGCAACCCCCGTTTCCTCAACATAGCCTCCATCGTCTCATGGCGTAGCTGCGCATCGATGTGCTGTGATCGCCCGGTAATTTCGGCGATACGCTTGTGCCCCAAATCCAATAGGTGCTGAACGGCCAGTTCACAGCCATGCCGTTGATCGAACACCACCGAGGGCGACTTGATACCCATCGCCGCGCCGACCAGGACAAATGGCACACCCCGGCACAGACGCACCATCTCCGCGTAAGGGGAAAACGGACGGGGCGTATACACGACCAGGCCATCGATCATGCGGGCAGTCAGATCATCCAACGCAGTATAAATTTCCTCTTCGGGCGCGAAAGGACTAAGCTCCGAGATCAACAGGGTGTAACCAGCCTTCCGGGCAGCATAAATCATCTCCGGCAGCGGGTCACTGTAGCGGATGTCGAACATGATCAGCTGCAACATATAAGAGCGGCCCGTCGCCAACATCTGCGCCGCCTGATTAGGACGATAATCAAGCTGACGGATGGCTGACATAACGCGCTCATGTGTATGCCTGGCAACGTTAGGATGTTGGTTGATGACGCGCGACACCGTTTGATAAGAGACCCCAGCCAGTTCAGCCACATCGCGCAATGTCGATCGTCTAGCTTGTGATTCGGGCATAAATAGCTCCTTAACACTCGAATTGTGACCCTTCACAATACTCACTCATCATTATACTCTACCTTTTCACTAAATGCAATGGTTTTCTGTCAATTTTTGGGTGAAACAGTCGAAAGACCATCCGTTGCCGTTTAAAAAACTGAAAAACGCATATAAAAGCGTTCGGGTATTGACTTCTAGAAGGAAGTGTGTTATATTAAGTAATGTGACCATTCACAATTTACATGCGAAGATTTGTAACAACAGTCTTTCTCAAACCCGAATTCCCTGGCAATAATTTCTAGCCGACTTTGCAAGAGGAGGTGATACAAGCCGTATATCAAAAACGATGTGCACCGTCCCAAGGTTAGTAAATTCGTCAAGTTTCAATCAGAAAATATTTGGAGGAAAAGATGAAGGAGAGTAGAAAGAAACTCACGCGCAGAGAGTTCCTGCGCAGCGCGGCCGTATTTACGACCGCGATGGTAGCGACAGCCTGCACCCAACCCACGCCTCAGGTCATCACACAAAGAGAAGAAGTCCCGATCGAGGTCACGCGCGTCGTCGAAGTCGAGGGCGAGAAAGTGATCGAAGTTGAACAGATCGTCGTGACGGCGACCGCCCCACCCCCAGCCCCCAAAGAAGAAGCACCCGCCGTGCTTGGCACCTTCCCCAGAAGTGAGACGCTCATCGCTAGAATTCTCACCGGGCGCGTCGGCACACCCGACAACTTCAACTGGTGGGTGGGTTGGAAATCGTCGGATCGCGGTATGCAGAACGTGGCCGACGAGACGCTCTGGACGGTTGATTTCGCCACGGGCGAGATCATCAACGGCCTGGCGGAGAGCGACCCGATCTACAATGCAGACTTCACGGAATGTACAATTCCGCTGCGCAAGGGCGTCGCATGGGCGGATGGCGAACCCTTCTCCGCTGCCGATGTGGTTTACTCGATCGAGACGTTCAAAGCGTACGAACAGCTCGGCGCCCATAACTATATGGTGGATAACGTCGCCTCTGTCACCGCCGTAGATGATTACACGGTCAAAGTTGTGCTAAACCAGGCCAACTCCCGCTTCCACACCACCTTCCTCGACCGCTGGGGCGCCACGAGGATTATGCCCAAGCACATCTTCGAGAAGCAAGAAGACCCGGTGCTATTTACGCACAATCCGTTCGTCGGCTGTGGCCCTTACAAGCTGCACAGCTTCGATCCCCAGGGCGCCTGGACAGCCTGGGAACGGCGCGAAGATTGGGACAAAAGCCCCACCGGCATTATGTACGGTATGCCGAAGCCCAAGTACGTCATCTTCCAGTTCTTCGCCGATGAAGGCGCGCAAATCCTGGCGCAATTGACCCACCAACTGGATGTGGCGGAACTCTCGGCCGATGGGCAGAAGGCGCTGTTAGCGCAGTCCAAGACCTCCCGCACCTACCAGCCGACCTTCCCCTTCGTGGTCAACAACGACCCCTGCATCACCGGCATCAACTTCAACACCGCCCGGGCGCCGTTCGATCTCCTCGATGTCCGCTGGGCCTTGGTGCTGGCGATTGATATCGTCGAATACACGAGCATCGCCGTCGACTCCTCGGGCACTTTGAGCGCGGTACACGTCCCGCACCTGGGTGCATACCCCCGCGACTACATCCGCCCGATGCAGGACTGGTTGAAGGCCTTCACCATCGACGTCGATGGCGAAGCCTTCGCGCCGTATGACCCCGAAGCGTCGCAGCGCGTCGCAGCCTACGCCAGAACCCGCGGTTACGTCTTCCCGGATACCCCGGAATTCATCGAACAGGCTTTCGGCCTGGGCTGGTACAAGTATGCCCCGGATATGGCCGAAAAGCTGCTGCTGAAGAATGGTTTCTCGAAGGACGCGGACGGAAAGTGGCTGCTACCCGATGGCAAGCCGTTTAAGATCTCTTTCCTGTGCGAGACGACGCTCTCCGGCATGAATGCGCGCAATGCGGCGGCGGCCGTACAGCAGTGGAAGAAGTTCGGCATCGATGCCGAAGTACTCCCCTCAGAAGCGCGCGCTGATTTGATCGCTGTCGGCGACTTCGATGTGAGCGGCGACTGGCCGGCGCAAGAACCCTGGGGTGCAGGCCCCGACCTGTATCGCGTGATCGACCGATGGAACTCGGCCTACATCCGGCCGGTTGGCGAACGCACCCAGGGCCATTCCTGCCGCTGGACGAGTGAAAAGATGGATAACATCATCAAGGAGCTGCGCGAGACGGATCCCTTCGATACCGAAGCCGTCATCGCTGTCGGCATCGAGGGCCTCAAGGAAGCCGTCACGAATATGCCTGGCATCCCGACCTTTGGGTATATCGGCTTTATCGGCTGGGACGAGTACTACTGGACCAACTGGCCCGGTAGCGAAAATCCCTACTGTGCGCCTTATACACATTGGCCCAACCTCAAGTACATGACCCCATTCCTGGAACCTACCGGAATGTAGTTGTGCGGTCTGTGGTATAATAATCCTGGGCGGGCGCCTCGCTCGCCCAGGATTACTTTTGACAAGTGAGGTGATCACTGTGACATTCGTGAAACGATATCTCATCCCTCGTCTGATTCAATATGTTCTGGTCATCTGGCTGGGCATCACTGTTGTTTTCTTCATTCCCAGACTCACGCCGAATGACCCGGTTATGAGAATGATTGATCAGATGCAGGCGCGCGGTTCATTGATGGAACCAGGCACGCTGGACAGAGTTATCAACGACCTGACCGAGATGTATGGCCTGGAAGGTTCCTGGTTCGACCAGTATTGGGCTTTTTGGGGTAGATTGTTCCGCGGCGACCTTGGCGTTTCCTTTTTCCAATTCCCCACCCGCGTCAACAAGCTCATTTTCAACGCGATGCCCTGGACTTTGGGGCTGCTGTTGACCACGACCGCCATCACGTGGACACTAGGGAATATCATTGGCGGGTTAGCGGGTTACTATTCGCGTAAGGGGTGGTCTCGGGTCCTGGATGCCGCCGCTATGGTCACCCGACCGCTGCCCTATTACATCTTCGCCTTCATGCTGCTTCTGATTTTTTCTTATGTCGTGCGCTGGTTCCCCATTACAGGCGGGGCGTCATTGGGCGCTATCCCCACCTTCACCTGGCCCTTTATCAAAGACGTCCTCTGGCATTCGGCCTTACCTGCCATCTCGTTAATGGTCCTGGGAGGCGCGGTCAACTTCCAAACCATGAAACTCCTGGTGCAGAACATCAATGCGGAGAATTACGTCCAGTACGCCAAACTGGGCGGCGTCAAAGAAAGCCGCATCGTAGGCAAATACATCATTCGCAATGCTATGCTGCCGCAAATTACCGGCCTGGCGCTTGGGCTGGGGCAAATTTTCAGCGGGGCGCTGATTACCGAGATCGTGTTTGGTTATCCCGGCCTGGGTATGTTGCTTTACAGAGCTATTATCAACGGGGATTACAATCTGATCATGGGAATCACGATCTTTTCTATCTTCGGCATCACGACGGCAATTCTGCTCGTCGACTTGACATACCCCCTGTTCGACCCGCGAGTGAGATACACATAAGGAGACCGGTCCCATGAGAATCCTTAAAGATCTTTTCAGAGATTATCGCTTTTTCGTCAGCTTTAGCGTGCTGGTGATTATTGTGGTGATGGCCCTCCTATCCTACTTTTCACCTTATGATCCTACGCTATGGAATGTCGTCCCGAGAGATACCAAGCCATCGGCTGAACACTGGCTGGGCACCGATTCAAACGGTCAGGATATCTTTTGGCAGGCGACGTTTGCGGTGCGCAATTCCCTGATCATCTCCCTCATTGCCTCGTTGATTTCGCGGGTGATTGCCATCATCGTTGGCATGGTCGCCGGATATCTAGGCGGGACAGCCGACCGGGTACTGATGTTTATCGGCGACAGCCTGTTGGTGATCCCCATCTTTCTCATTATGGTTATGCTGGCCATGATGGTGCGGCAATTTATGAATCTGGTGGTTCTGGGATTGTTGCTGTCGTTTTTCGGTTGGGCATGGGACGCGCGCCTGATCCGCTCGATTATCTTGAGCTTGCGTGAGCGAGACTTTACCAAGACGGCCATCCTCTCGGGTACGGGAACAGTCAAACTGGTCTTGAAGGAATACATACCCTTTGCCACGCCGTTGATCTTTTCAACCCTGATTAACAACATCGCCTGGGCGATCGGGCTAGAGATGACACTGGCTATCCTCGGGTTGGTCAACCTTAATATTCCCACCCTGGGTACGATGCTGAACTGGGCGCTCTTCTACCAGTCCATTCTGCTAGCACGCTGGTGGTGGATCTTGACGCCGGTGGGCTTGTCGCTCTGCTTGTTTGTTGCGCTCTACTGGCTCTCCGTCAGCATCAGCGAATACCTGGATCCAAGAACCCGCATCCAGCGCGTTGGGGCGCAATGAGGTGATCATGAACGAAACCATACTCAGAACCGAAGGGCTGAAAACCTTCTACATACTCGACGTCTTTGGAACCCAGAAGATCGTGAAGGCAGTCAACGACGTCAATCTCAATATTCGGACAAACGAAGTCTACGGCATCGCCGGAGAAAGCGGCTGTGGAAAGACGACGCTGCTGAAAGCCCTCGCCGCCGCAATCGAGCCCCCGCTGCGTCTGGTCGATGGATATATCTTCTATTACGTCGATGGGGAAGCGATCGATGTTGCCACACTGAGTCCGGAAGCCAAGCGAAAATTGCGGCTAGACTACATCGCTTACGTTCCCCAAGGCTCGATGAGCGCGCTCAATCCCGTAATCAAGCTTAAAGAGACTTACCAGGATTTCATCAGCAGCCACGTGAGTGGAAAAAGTAAAGAAGAAACCATCCAGCTCGCCGAGCAACATATTGCGGAGTTGGGCCTGCCACCCAAGATTTTGGACTCATATCCACACCAGTTGTCCGGTGGGATGCGACAACGGGTGACAATCGCGCTGGCGGCGCTGTTAAAGCCCAGCATCATTATCGCCGACGAGCCAACCACGGCACTCGATGTGGTTGTCCAGCGCGGCGTCGTGCAGCTCTTGATGGATATTCAGAAGAAACTGAAAAACACCATCATCCTGGTGACACACGATATGGGCGTGCAGGCCAATATCGCCGATCGGGTTGGCATTATGTATGCCGGTAAAATCGTCGAGGAATCGACCACCGAGAAGATTTACGGCGATCCACAGCATCCCTACACCAAATTCTTGATCGATTCACTCCCGCAGTTTGGCGACAAGTCGACACGCCAAAGCGTGCCCGGAAGCCCCCCCTCGCTCATCGATTTACCAAGTGGATGCGCATTCCACCCCCGGTGTCCCCATGCGACGGGAATTTGTACGGAACAGACACCAGACCTCATCACACTGAATGCCGACCACAAAGTCGCCTGCTGGTTGGTTGGAGGAGAGCATGGAAAAACTGCTTGAAGTCAAGAACCTGACCAAAGTATTCACCATGGGGAGTATACTCTCAAGAGTCAGATTAACAGCCACCGATGACGTGTCCTTTTACATCAAACCGGGCGAGATTTTTACCCTGGCAGGTGAAAGTGGCTGCGGCAAGACCACAACGGCCAGGATCATTCTGGGCTTCGAAGAACAGACGTCTGGCACGATCATCCACGAAGGCAAAGATCGCGCAGAAACCAAAGGCAAGAAAGTCTGGCAAGAAGAGGGCATCCAGGCCATCTTCCAAGACCCCTTTGGCACGTTCAATCCCTTGCGCGTCGTTGACCGGTATTTCTTCGAGACTGTCCAGAACTTCAAATTGGCAGCAACACAACGCGAAGCCATCGACGTGATCGACGAAACGCTGCGCTTGGTGGGCCTTTCATACGAAGAATTCGCCGGGAAATACCCCAGCGAATTCTCCGGCGGGCAACTGCAACGCGTCTCCATTGCCAGAGCTTTGCTGACCAAGCCAAACCTGCTCATTGCCGACGAACCGGTTTCGATGGTCGATGCCTCTCTCAGAATGTCGATCGTCAACCTGTTCAAACGGCTCAAAGAAGAGGGCAACCTGGGCGTGCTCTACATCACGCACGATCTGGCGACCGCCTACTACGTGAGCGAGCGCATCGCGATTATGTTTAGAGGCAACATCGTCGAAATAGGGCCGGTAGAGAAGGTCTTGATGGAACCCAAACACCCTTACTCGCAACTCCTCCGAGAATCCATCCCAGAGGCAGATCCGACAAAGCGGTGGAGCAAACGGATCGTACTCGCAGAAACCGAGGAAGAGGAATATATGCGGGTGGGATGCAAGTTCGCCGGGCGCTGCCCTCATGTGATGGATATATGCAAAGAACAAGCGCCCAAGGATACCGACGTTGACGGTGTGCTTGTCAAATGTTACCTGTATAACGGGACCTCCGCAACGCCGCGTAAATAACTGTCAGCGGAAGACACTCTTACAAACTGCCTGAGAACTTCTCAGGCAGTTTTTGTATGGTAGAATAGACGAACTTTGAACACTCCTGAGGATAAGCTTGTGAGAAAGAACCGTTTAGCATGGTGGCACGGGATCAAGGATCGCCTTCGGCACCTGGACCTGTTCGCCACAGACGGCGTGCCGCGCCGTCACCACAAAGGCATGAAAATGTTCTGGTGGGACGGTCTACTGGCGACGATGTCCGCCGCTTTCGTAGACACCTACGTCTCCCTGTATGCGCTGGCATTGGGCGCCACCAGCACCCAAATCGGGACACTCGCCTCAGCCTCCAGTTTTCTCGGCGCGCTGACGCCGCTGCCCGGCGCAGCGCTGGTGCAAAAGCTCGGCCACCGCAAGCCCCTCATTGTATGGGTTTCGGCGTTCGTCCGCATGCTGATTTTATTGGCGGCGCTCGTCCCGCTGTTCTTCACCGGCTATACCGCCGTCTATATCGTGATCGGGCTGTTCGCCCTGCGGGCGGGACTGAGCAACCTGATTCATCCGGCCTGGGTCTCGATGACCGGGGAAGTCGTCCCCCTCCAGCATCGCGGGCGCTATTTCTCGACGCGCAATATGGCCATGGCATTCGCCTCGATGCTGCTCGTGCCGGTGGCCGGGCAATTGATCGACGGTTTTGGCGGCATCCCCGGTTATCAGGTCAGCCTCGCGCTGGCCTTCGTCGTCGGTCTGGCCTCATCGTATGCCTACTCACGCATCCCGGAGCAGCCGCTCGCCGCCGACCCGCACACGCAGCGCACTTCGTTCTGGCAAGCTTTGCGCGGCAATCGCACCTTCCTGTACTTCACCATCATTATGATGTTCTGGACTTTCGGCGTGCAGGTCGCCGGGACATACTTCACCGTCTACCAAAAAGACGTGCTGCAATCGACCACCCGCCTCATCGGGCTTCTGACGACCGTAACGTCACTCACCAGCCTGATCGGCCAGCGCGTGTGGGGACGTTTGATCGACCAACGCGGCTCGCGCTGGGTGATGACGCTGTGCGGCCTGCTCATCCCCAATATGCCATTCGTCTGGATGCTCGTCACCGAGCCATGGCACGTCGTCTTCATCTCCCTACAAAGCGGCTTCTTGTGGGCCGGTTTCAACGTCGCCAGCTTCAACCTGCTGCTGGAATTGCCCGATCAAAAGTTGCGCACACAGGCTTCGGCTAGCTACGCCACCCTCACCAACATCGCCAGCATCGTCGCCCCGCTCGCCGGCGGCCTGGTCATCAGCACCCTCGGCTATCATTGGACGTTTGGACTGTCGGGCACGTTGCGCCTGCTCTCGGCCATCGCCTTTTTGCTCTTGCTTAAGCCATTCAAGAAAAGTGGGGGTGTGGGGGCGGGGGTGCCCGCCCCCACAGTCCCCCCTCCCGGATTTTCACCTGATAATGAGAGTAAGGATGAGAAAACTATGACAACTTTCTGGACTTTGAACGATCGACAGTATTACGAAGCGCCCGGCCTGGCGGCGACGGTCTTCCACGACTTCTACCCCGAAGGCAAACAGGGCGGGATCACGCTCATCCAGCATGGCGAGCGCGTAGCAGCGTGTGGCGATGTGCGCCTGGAACCCACGCCCGGCCAGTGGCGATCGCTGCCCAAAGTCGGTGAGCGGCAGGTGGAAGGCGAGTGCGTCAGTGTCCCGGCGCACTTTGAGGAAGCAGACATCCGCTATAGCGTGCGTATCTGGCCAGAAGGCGAGAGTCTGCGTGTCGCCGTAGATTTGGCCGAACCGTTGCCACCCGCCTGGGAAGGCAAAGTCGGCTTCAACCTGGAGCTGTACCCCGGCGCGCTGTTCGGCAAAACATTCCATTTAGGGACGACCGCCCGCGTCTTCCCACAGCAGGCCAACGGCCCGATGCAGCACATCGGCGACTGTCCGCACTGTCCGGTTCCGCTGGCGAACGGCCCCACCCTCGCCGTTGCGCCGGAGGACCCGCTGCACCACCTCGTCATCGAATCGCTGGGCGGCGAAATCCTGCTCTATGACGGGCGCGACACCGACGCTAACGGCTGGTTCGTCGCCCGCGAGGTCATCCGTTCCGGCGCAGCCGAGAACGCGCTGCAATGGCGCATCACACCGCACAGCATCCCCGAGTGGCGGCGCGACCCCGTGATCTGCGTTTCGCAGGTTGGCTACCATCCCGACCAGGTGAAGCAAGCGATTCTCGAACTTGACCCGCGCACCGAGGTGCTCGATACCGCCGTCCTCAAACGCCTGGACGCCGACGGCTTCACCACCACCTGGGCCAACCTGCCCACGCGCTGGGGCCGCTGGCTGGCTCACGAGTACGCGATCTTCGACTTCAGCGCCGTGCGCGAACCGGGCATGTACGTCGTCCAGTACAGCGAACAACGCACCCCACCCTTCGCCATCCACCCGGAGGTTTACCAGCACAATGTCTGGCAGCCAACGCTGGAAACCTACTTCCCGGTGCAAATGTGCCACGTCGAAGTGCGCGACGGATCGCGCGTCTGGCACGGCGCGTGCCACTTGGATGACGCGCTGCAAGCGCCCACACCGCACGTCCACTTCGACGGCTACCGCCAGTACGACGCCACCGACACGTCCTACGCGCCCGGCGAGCACATTCCCCACCTGGACGTGGGCGGCTGGCATGACGCCGGCGACTACGACCTGGCGGCAGGATCACAGGCGCGCACGACGCACGCGCTCTGCCTTATCCGCGAGTTGTTCGGCATAGATACCGACCAGACCACGGTGAAGCAAGATGAGCGGCTGGTGCTGCTCCACACGCCCGACGGCGTTCCCGACATCGTCGAGCAGGTAGCGCACGGCGCGCTGAGCATGCTTTCTGGCTACCACGCCACGGCGGGCACGGAACACCCCCACAGCTTCCACGGCATCATCGAGGCCACGCTGGCGCAGTACGTCCACCTCGGCGACGCCGCCACGATGACGGACAACCGCATCTACGACCCAAGTCTCGCCCCCGGCCAGATCCGCTGCGATGAAGCCGGGCGCATCTACACGAGCAAGAACGACGACCGTTGGGCGTTCACCAACCACGACAGCGCGCTCGAATACATGGTCGCGGCAGCGCTGGCGGCGTCCAGTCGCGTATTGCGCGGCTACGAGGACGACCTAGCCGACGAATGTTTGCGCACGGCCATTCAGGCGTGGGACTACGAACAAACGCACGCGCCGGTCGAACAGCGCGCGGCCTACGTCCCGCGCGGCGTGGAGGCGCAGGAGATCGTCGCGGCGGTGGAATTGCTGCTCACGACCGGCGAGGAACGCTATCGCACACGCCTGCTGGAGCTACAGCCACTTCTGGAGAAGGTTGGCTGGTGGGTCGGCGGTGCAATCGCTCGCGTACTGCCCGCCATTGACGATGCCGACTTCACAGCGGCTTTCCGGGCCGTGCTAGAAGCAGGTCAGGCAGAATTCGCGGCGGAATTGGCGTCCAATCCCTTTGGCGTCAACTGGCATCCGCATGTCTGGGGCGAGGGCTGGAAAATTCAACAGTACGCCGTCGAGCTATACCAAATCTGGCGCGTCTTTCCCGACCTGATTGACCGGGAGATCATCCTGCGCGCGGTCAACTACGTCCTGGGATGCCATCCGGTGTCGAACGTCTCGTTCACGTCGGGCGTGGGGGCGAAGTCGATCATGGCAGCCTACGGCGTCAATCGCGCCGAGTGGTCGTACATCCCCGGCGGCATGGTCTCCGGCGTCGCCCTCATCCGCCCGGACTTCCCCGAACTCAAAGACCCGTGGCCCCATCTCTGGCAGCAAACGGAGTACGTGATGCCCGGCGCGGCGAACTACATCTTCTGCGTGCTGGCGGCGGATAGAATCATGAATCATGAATCGTGATTCCTCTGGCTCCAAGGGGAACGTCAGTTCCCCGTTTGGAGCCAAGAGGCGTCTTAACACGCGGATCTGGCGATCCGCTCGAAGCAAAAAAAGCGCGCCCTAAACCTGTAAACCGAAACGATTATAGGAGGCTTTCTATGAAGAGACTATCACGTGAAGCACAAGCGCGCGCAAAGACGTTCATCGAGCGCCATGCGCGGCCTTTGGAACAGCGGATTTACGCCTACGAGTTCGAGCAGGGGCCGAAAGATGCGATTTTTGAGGCGCTGGCGGCGTTTCAGAATCCCGACGGCGGCTTCGGCAACGCGCTCGAACCGGATTTGCGGCTGCCGGATTCGTCCGTCCTGGCGACGACGGTGGGACTGCAAGTGCTGCGCGAATTCGACGCGCCCGCCGGTCACCCGCTGGTGCGCGGCGCGATGCGCTATCTGCTGCACACCTTCAATCCGGCGGCGATGGCCTGGCCCATCACCCCGCCGCACACAGACGACGCCCCGCACGCCCCCTGGTGGACTTACGGCGAGGATGTGGAGAACAGTTGGAACGGCTTACTGGTCAACCCGCGTGTGGAAATCATAGGCTACCTGCACGATTACGCGCCGCCCGGCCTGCCGGCGTGGGTGCGGGAGCGGCTCACAGAAGCTGCGGTCGCTTATCCGGACGAACACCCGGACAAAATCCAGATGTTCGACCTGCTGTGTTACAACCGGCTGATCAAAACCCGTACATTGCCGGACGATACGCGGGCGGCGCTCATCGCCAAACTCACACCGCTGGTGGATCGATTGGTCGTCAAAGACCCTGCCGAGTGGGAAAAGTACAATCTCATGCCGTTGGAGTTGGTGGACTCGCCTGACTCGCCGTTTGCAGGCGCGCTTGGCGACGTTATCGTGCAAAACCTGGACTTCGAGGTCGCGCATCAGGCCGCCGACGGCGCGTGGTATCCCAAGTGGTCGTGGTTTGGCCTGTACCCGGACACCTGGCCAATCGCCGAACGCGAGTGGGCCGGCGTGATCACGCTGCGGACGTTGAAGACGCTGCGAAATTTTGGGCGATTCGAGTAGATAGACCTGACAGGTCTCGGAAGACCTGTCAGGTGTGACAATACTATACCGGCAACCCCACCAACAGGCGGCTCTCGACATCTGCCAGCGGATCGACTTCACCTGCAGCGGCAGCGCTGGCGAACACAAGCCCGGGATGTTTGGCGCGTAACGCCCGCGTGAGGACGTTGAAACTGCGGGACACGTTGCGCTCGCGGAAGCTCGCCCCGAGCCGTTCCCACTCGCGCGTCACCTCGGCAAACCCTTGTCTTGCGCCCGCCACACACGCGAGTAATTCCTCGGCGGTGTAGCCTTCTGCATACCCGTGACGAATAACGACGGCATTGCCGCACTCGTCTGTGACAAGCCCCCGTCCGCCGACGAGCCAGGCGAGCTGTTCCAGCCCTGCCCCACGTGCCTTGACCATCAACCGCTGTGGCCCCAGGTCGCTCTCCAGGTAATCCACGCCTGATGCGAGCGCTTCAGTGACGACTCCGGCGTACTTCTGCCATTGGTCGGCGTCACCACTCACCGGAGCCTGCGGTTGGCGCAGGGACGCGTCCACAAACGGGCTAAGCGATGCGCCGGATGCCTGCGCGACCGCGAAACCACGTCGCAGCAGCGCTTCCAGACGAGACAGAACAGCTTGAACGCCATCCCGTGCCAGCACTTTATGCATCGCCTCAGCTAAGGTCGCACGGGTGATAAAGCCGCCCGGCGCAGCCACCGGTTCGCCCACGAGTTGCGCGATCTCCGCCAGCCCTTCGGCGGTGAGGCTAAGCCGCGCCAGTCCCCACAGCGCATCCAGTGAAGGGAGCAGGGAATCCAGCAGGCCGGGATCGCGGGCCAGGTGCCCGGCGACGGAGAGTTTCTCACCAGCCTCGTGTTGCGCCGCCGCTGTGACCGGCAGCATCACAGCGGCCTGGTCGCCGTCGAAATCCGCGTTAAGCCAGTGACAGAGCAGCGGATGCAGATGCAGCGCGTATCCGGGGACGCGCACCGGGTGAAACGCCAGTAACGCCGTCGGCGTGAAGGTAGGCGCGCGGTTGACGATGACCCACGCGTGCGCCATCACCGCGTCGAGCGCCTGCGCGGCCTGTTCGGTGCGCGCGGCGACCGCCTCCACATCTCCGGCAAGTTCCCGCGTCACGAACGGGCCAAAGTAGGCCCAGGCCATCGCGTCGGGTATCCCCACCTGTTCGAGGGTCAGCCCGGCGTCGGGCGCAAGCACCGTCCGCCCGCTGAAGAGCAGGCGCTCGGAGAGACGCAGGTGTACCGGGGTGAGCAGCGCGTCGAAGAACGCCTGCACGCGGCTTTCGAGCTGCGCGGCGGTGCTCTCCACCAACTTCTGAGGCGCGCGACCTTCCAGCATCCGCGCCAACCGGTCGTTAGCCTCGACCAGCGCGGTGTAAACAGCAGGCGGCGTTTCCGGAACGTGCTGCCATCCACCGGGAGGCGCAAACAACCTCCATACCGTGTCGTCTCCCTCAGCCAGCGCGTCGGGAATTCCGATTGCGGTGAGTTGGCGTCCGGGTAACCAGGGATGCGGAAGCGGACGGGCCAGTTTGAGCGCGTCGGCGGCGGGCGGCGCAAAACGGAACGCCAGCTTGTCACCGTCCAACGCCGCTTCGATACCGGCCACACGCAGGCGGCGCGTCAGATCGGCGAATAGCGGCGTGGGTGGCGCGGCCTGTTCCACCGGCCCGGCGACGACGCGCGCGGCCAGCGTAGCGGAATCGGGCCGGCGCGCGGCTCGCGTGTTGAGGTTCTCGCGGATGTTCTTGAATGCGCCCAGGTCTCGCAACATGAAGTTTTCCATCTCGCCCTGCACTTGCCCCCACGACCCATCTATGTACACAAGCAACTTATCCTGCGCCAGGTGAACCAGCCGGCCCCAATAAACGTAGCCCACGGTACTCGGCTGCTCAAGCGCCAGCCCGTTTTTCCCGACGGTGAGGGTTTCCATACCGGAGTCGGGCAACCCCACCTCAGCCAGACGCGCGCGCAATGCATCCGCCGAAAGCGCCTCGAAAGGTGGAACAATCACCGGACGACCTTCGCGCTGCGCGATGCGGCCCATCACAGCCTCGCGGATTTGCCCGAAGTTCATCCGGCGGTGCAGGTTGGCGAAATTGTAGACAATATCCACCGGCGTTCCATCTGGAAGATGAGGCATCGCAGCATCGGGCAGGATTTGGCCGACGACGCCCTTCGTCCCGTGGCGGTTGCTCATCTTGTCGCCGATGTGTAACGGATAGGGTGTGTCGAAGCGCTGCGCGCACGATTCGCTGACGACGAGGCCATCCTCGAACGTCCCCGCGCCCCACGAGACGAACGCCGTCAGCAGGTTGCGCCCATTCCAGAAGTGTGGCGCGTTCGGTTCATTGCCGGTCTGCACCCATGCTGGCTCGGGTGTCTGCTGCGGAATCCACTGCCGCAGCATGTTTGCACCCATCAGTGTGCGGTTGGGATCGTCGTGTTCCAGGAAAGGAATCATCGCTGCGGAGAGGCCCATAACAGCTTGCGGGCGCTCATCCAACACAACGAGTTTGCCGTCCCGGATGTCCGCGCCTAAAGCGACGCGCAAGACACGCCCAATGTTCGGGCCTTCGGGCGTCTCGAAGGGACACACACGCCCGCGCTGTCCCGGCGCGATCACCGGCGCGCCCTCCGGTAGCAGTAAGCTGCGCAGATGCGTCTGCTCGGCAAGCCAGTTCAGGGATTCAAGGGCTTGTGCTGTATCGCGCAGGAAATCAGTGACCCAGGCATCCAACGACAGCCATGCCCGCGCCAGAGCATCATCCCAGGGCAGATCCACGGGCGCTTGCCCCAGCCGCGCAGCGATGACGTCGTAGAGTTGCTCGCCAACGCAGTGGATGTAGGCCTGATCCAGCTCGGCGCGATCCGCCAGGGGAACCACGACTTTGAACGCATCATCCACCTTGAAACGCCCCGCGTCATCAGGTTGGGGTAGATCGAAAGTGACGACAGGCGCGGGCGCGGTCGGAGACCGGCCCGAGCAACCGTTCGTAGTCACCGCCAACGTGACAGTGACGCGGCAAGTATACGTACTGATCGCCTCCACTGCGTAGCCGATCAAGGGCAGTCGCTCGGTCAACAGCGCCGGCAACCGTTCGTTCAAAAACGCTTCGTAAGAAGCCTTGTGCCAGGGAGTGCTTACATTCAGAGCCATTGCTTAACCTCCAGTTTCGGTTATAGTTGCGGAAACCGGTAATTGATAACTGGTTACTGGTTGCCGGCTATCCATTACTTGTTACCAATCCCCCATCTCCCGCTCCAATGCTTTACGGGCATAATGCAATCGCGATTTCACAGTGCCTTCGGGAATGTTCAGCGCGTCCGCCGCATCCCGCAGGCTCATGTCGAGGTCGTGGACCATGTGGAAGACTTCACGTTTGTCGTCCGGCAGCCGGGCCAGAGCATGCCGGTAGAACGCGCGCTGCTCGGCAAGTTCCACGGCAGCTTCCGGTCCCAACGTGACGTTGTCGATCATCCACGCGGGGACGAAGCCGCCTGTGTCCTCGTCGTCTTCCGGGTCAGGTGGCGGCTCCAATGGCAACTCGTGGCGGCGATGTTCAGTGCGCAGATAGTTGAGCGTGAGGTTCGTGGCGATACGGTATAGCCAGGCGCGTGGCGTGCCGCGACCGTCCCATTGCTCGGCGCGCAGCCACACGCGCAGAAACGCTTCTTGCACCACATCGTGCGCGGCGGCATCATCGTGAAGCATAAAGCATACATGACGGTGCAGTGCCTCGGCATAACGGTCGAACAGCGTCTCGAACGCGCGCGCGTCGCGTTCGAGGATACCGGCCATCAGGGTCTCGTCGGATTGCGTTTGCATTCTGCCCTCTACTTTACAAGACACCGGAGAATAAGCAAAGGTTCATACGAACATTCGTTCTATGCTATTTCAGGATTTGCGGTATAATGGATGCCATCACCGTTCACGGAGGCTAATATGAAGATCTCTCTAGCCACAGCCCGGCAACTGGCGCTGCGCGCCCACGGTCTCGACGGCGGGTGGACGTTGCCGCCCGACAAGGAGGGCGCTGCGCAGATCATCGAACGCCTGGGGTACGTACAAATTGACACAATCCACGTTATCCAACGGGCGCACCACCACACGCTCTGGACGCGGTTCCCGCAGTACGCGCCGGAGATGTTGGGTGACCTGCTCGCCAAAGATCGCCGCGTGTTCGAATGGTGGACGCACGCGATGGCCTATATCCCGATGCGCGATTATCGCTTCTACGCGCCGCGTATGGGGTACCAGGCACTTTGGGGCCGCCAGCGCGAGTGGTTAGTCGAATATGCAGACGTCATCGCCCACGTCAAAGACCGCATCCGCGCCGAAGGGCCGCTCGGCGCATCCGATTTCGAGAAGCCGGCGTCCTTCAAAACCGGGTGGTGGGATTGGAAACCGGCCAAGCAAGCCCTGGAAATCCTCGCTTCGATGGGTGAGTTGATGGTGACGCGCCGCCAAAATTTCCAGCGCATCTTCGACCTGACCGAGCGCGTGCTGCCGCCGGATGTGGACACCACGCCGCCCACGGACGAGGAGCTTCAACGGTTCATGGTGCGATTCGCCCTGAATACCAGCGGTGTGCTGCGGGAGAACGAAGTCCAATGGTCGCGCCAAAAAGCCGATCCCGCCGTATTGCAAACGCTGGTAGATAAAGGCGAAGTCACGGCGTTCGAAGTCGAAGGGCTAAACGGCGAGCCGTGCTACGCGCTCAGCGACGTTTTGGAATCTGTGTCGCAATCGCCGAATGGGGAACCGCACCTCCACATCCTTTCGCCGTTCGACAACCTCATCATCGACCGGCGTTGGCTCAAGGCGTTCTTCGATGGGTTCGAGTACACGATCGAGTGCTACCTCCCCGAGGCTAAACGCAAATACGGCTACTTCGTTTTACCCATTTTGTGGGGCGACCGGTTTGTCGCGCGGCTGGACAGCAAGGCCGACCGCAAGCCCAAGACGTTTGTCATCAAGCGGCTGCTCTTCGAGCCGGATTTCGATGAGTACGAGGCCGTGCTGCCGGCGTTGTCAGAGAAGCTGCGCGCGTTTGCGGCGTTCAATGGATGTGACAACTTTGCGGTCGAGGATGTACAGCCGGAGAAGATCAAATCCGCGCTCGTCAGTGCGCTTGTCGGTTGACATCAAAGCCGCAGCATGAGAATTTTCATGGCTGCGGCTTCATCACGCATCACGTCTCACGCATCAAGTTTCATTTGACTAGACGCTAAAACCTGTTATGATGTCGCAGGTTGCGCGCGCCTGTTGCGGGCGGTTAGCTCAGTCGGTTAGAGCGCCTCCCTTACACGGAGGAGGCCGTAGGTTCGAGTCCTATACCGCCCACTTCCCCGCTTTGTGTGACTATACTCACTCGCGTGATTTGGGCTTCGGCCCTGCGGTGAGCGCCAAATAGCACACGAACATCAGCGCCGCGAACATCAACGTCACGCCATAGGTGCTCAGGTGGCCGAAAGGATAGCGTAGGCGTATCGCAATGTCGTAGAGGATCGCTCCGGGTTGCAGGACGAGGTCCCAACTGTTCCAGCGCAAGAAACGGCCCAGGTAGATGCCCATCCCGCTCATCCCCAAAACAATCAGCACGAAGCCCCAACTCAGCCAACGCCCGACCCAGGCTCTGACGATCTCCTGCATTAACTTGAGCGCGTAGACGCCCAACACGATGCCGGTCCAGGCAAACGTCGCCAACATACCGATGTCGAACCACAGGGGAATGGAAGGGCGCGCTCCCAGATGCAGAAAATCGGTGACAATGTATGGCGCATTAGGGAAAAAAGCCAGGGCGATGACAAAGGGAACCAGTAGCGTCCACCAGCGGCGCGGGCGCCTTTCGTGCAAATGCATGGCCCACACGCTACACAGATAGGGGATCCACGCGAGGAAAAGATTCCACAGCATCGAGTAGAAGTCCCAGGTGCGCCCGATGAAAACACGCGTGACGTAGAGTCCAAAACAAAGCGCCGAGGAGATGACCACAGGATAGAATCCCTGCCGCTTCAAAAAGGCGTGCAAACGCGATAGCCGTTCGTTCAAGAGTACATCAATCCTGTGTTCCATACGATGATCACGAATTATGGGCTATGAAACAGGCAGCGTGAACCAGAACGTACTCCCCTGCCCCACTTCGCTTTCAACGCCCACCTCGCCGCCAAGCTTCTCGACGATGTTACGCGCGATAGAAAGCCCCAGACCATGACCCGGCTCGGTGTCGCGCAGGCGGGTGAATTTGTTGAACAGTTGCACCTGTTGGTCTACATCTAAGCCGATGCCGTTATCACGCACCCAGAACCTGACACTGCTCGCTGCATCCAGCTTCGAGTTTCCAGCCTCATGCAACGAAAATCCCAATTCAATCTGGGGAGGCGTGCCCCCGTATTTGATGGCATTACTGATGTAATTGGTCCAAACTTCCTCGACCCAAGGACCGTAGCTGCGTATCTCTGGCCAGGATTCAGGCGTAACGAAAACAGCCTGGCGTTCGTCGATCAACATGGAAAGGCGCTTCTTTACATTGGCGACGATCAAGGCCATGTTGAGCATTTCTGTGTTGATAGATTCGAGTTGGCGCACGCTTGCCAGCAACAACAATGCATCCACAATGCTTGCCAGTCGCATTGTGTTGTTCGTGATTAAGTCCAGATACTCCGCAATCGCATCAGGTGACAGTTCCTCGAAATACTCTCGTAGCAACGTCGAGAGGGCAACGACGCCGCCCAGCGGGTCTTTGATATCGTGAGCGACGGTATGCGCAAAGGCGTTCAACTGCTCATTCAAAATCTCAAGCTCCGTCGTGCGCTCGCGCAAAGCCACTTCGGTGGCCTTGCGGTCTGTGATATCCCGCACAACGATCAAGCGACCGGTAACGGCATTCCGGCGGTCATAAAGCGGTAAAATCCGCAAGTCATAATGGTGCTCCTGTTGTTGGTATTCTGTCGCAATGTCAGTTTGGACCTCAAGTGTATCTTTAAATTGTTCGACCATACCACTCCAGGGAGAAAACACCTGTGCCGCGCGTTGTCCAAGAATGGCGTTGACTTCCATTCCCATAATTACCAGCGCCGCCGGGTTCACATCGATAATGCGATTCTCGATATCGAGCGTGAACATCGCATCACTCATACTGTCAATGACGGCGTCACGGGCGATGGGTTGGATATCAAACAACTGGTGGCGAGTCATACCGATGTAGAATGAAACTCCAGCAAGCGCAAACGTGACCGATGTGTAGTCCTGTACCAGGCCGGGAATAAGTCTGAAGATGTAAATGACATTCCCGGCAAGCGGTATCAGCGATCCAATCACCAACCAAGTCGATTGCTGGCGATACAGGCTATAGGATTTGAAGGATTGGCGAATAATCAAGCCGGTGCCTAGAAACACCAGCAGATAACCCTGGAAAACATTGACCCAAAACCAGGATCCATAGCTCAGAATCTGAATAGCCAGTAAACGCTTCACAGGAAAGAACGTGTAAGCCTGCCACATCAAGTGATGCCACTCATTGGTGAACACAAGAATGAGGGTAATCAGAGGAATAATGCAAAACCATACAAAGCGCGAAGCTGTAAGCCACTTATATTGGTTAGTGTAGCGTAGAGCAAATCTCGCCCATATGAGGGGTGTACCGCCAACAAAGAGATAGCCCATTTTAGCCCAAAACAAAGTTCCGGCTTCTGTGGGCATGACCAATTCAAAGATATTGCATGTCAACCATCCCAAAACAGCGAACATCAACCATGAAAGAGCCGGTATGTTACGCGAAGCACGATAACGTAACGCATGAAGCAACACACCAACAGAAATGATGGCAGCAAGAGGCGCTAGAACCAAATAAGCAGTGTATTGCAGCACGTTCTATTCCTCTGAGAGACCGAAAACCGGGAGACAGACAACGCCGTACCGGTACCAAGCAGTCTTAACTGCGGTAAGTTCTGAAGTCGTCCTGTTTTCGTCTTCCATAACGGACATTCAAGTGTCAAGCGTAAGCACTGCGCCTCTCGACAAATACACTGAGGCCGTTTTAAAGTTGCCTACATGTTCGCGCACGATGGTTGACAGTATCCACACCAAGTGATGGGGATATACAGAATCCCATCTCTAGCATACTGCGAATCTACGATCGGCCTCGCTATATGTAAAGGCTATGCGCGCCCGCGAGATGGTCAACGTGTACGAATGGATCAAGAGCGGGATGCGTAAGCATCCATGACAGTGTTGACCAGGTCATCCAGATTAAACGGTTTTGTGATGTACCACTCCACACCCAAGGCTTTGGCGCGCGTGGTATGTTGCGAGGTGGCCCAGGCCGAAAGAACCACCACAGGCGTATCAGCGATTTCGGGAATCTCACGGATTTTTTCGATGGTCTCGAATCCGTTTAATCCCGGCATACGGATATCCATCAACACTACGTCCGGTATCCATTCCTTAGCTTTTTCCACACCCTCAAGACCATTTTCCGCCAACTGGATTTCAATACCCGCTAACTGAAGCAATTGATTCACCAACTCCCGCTGCAATGGCTCATCTTCGACATAAAGAACTTTGACCATGCCTCAACCCTCCCTGTATCACTGATCCACGGGTTTCTGTGCCACGACGGCGCATAACCAATTTGTGGATTCGTCCACCTCTCCTTTCAGAGAAGGATAGAATCTCACGTCACGATAGCCACAAGTTTCTAATAACGCCCGATATTGTTCGTCTGTATACGCCTGCATACTTGATGTGTAGCGCGTCACAGCACCGGTCGCCGCATCAACGATAAAATGGCGTTCAGTAGCCAGCGCACATTCCGCATCCCAGAAACTCTCAGTTAAACACACATGCAGGCGCTCCGAGAACAAACCACTGACTGCAGTATACCAGGAATTGGCAACTTTTCCCAATGACTCCACAGCAGCAAACGTGTGCGGTTCCAGAAGTAACCAGCCCCCCGGATTGAGCGCCTGATATGCCTTTTGAAGGATACTACGTGCATCCGATGCTTTAAACACATTGAACTCACCGAAAATAAACATCACCAAGTCATAGCCCGAACCATATTCTACGACGCGCACATCCCCTTCGATGTACGTGAGTGGCAGCCCAGCGCCCTCCGACTGCGCTTTGGCATAAACGATGGAGGCTGGGGAAAAATCCACGCCGACGCAAGTATGACCCAACTGCGCCAGCCTCTGCGCATAGAATCCTGGACCGCAGCCGAGATCGAGCACACGCGCAGGCTTGCCGTCCAAAATGTGCCGGTGTATCCAGGACACATGCGCATCGATATTGACAGAACGACGGCTCGCCATGTCATGATCCTGCGAGAGATGCTCGTGAAGCATCCGCGCGCTAAAAGCCGGATCATTCCAGGGGATCTTCTCACCCTCAGACCACGGTTCAGGAACAGATGTACGGTTGACAAGATCAACCAAGTTCATATTTGTTTTCATACCTGTATTATACGTCAGCTAGAAAAGACTTCAACTTCCTTCAGTCATCTCCTGTAGAGTAAAACGGACTTCATTCCCAGACAGAGAAAGATTGTGATCCGTTGCGAATGTGCTATAACTCGACGAAATGCACAACCACAGATGAGGAGGGAAGGATGATAAACGAGCAACCGATCATCGAGGTCATTCAAGCGCGATATTCGTGCCGTACGTATCAGGAGACACCCATCACGCTGCCGGTGCAACAGCAATTGGTGGAATTCATGGGGACACACGCGCTTGGGCCGATGGGGACGCGTGCGCGTCTGCAACTCGTTGCCGCAGCGGAGGAAGATCGGCAGACGCTCAAGGGCCTGAGCACGTACGGTTTCATTAAAGGGGCAACCGGGTTCATCCTAGGCGCAATTCCACCAGGCGATTTCAACCAGGAAGATTTCGGCTACGTGACAGAGCACGCGATCCTCTACGCGACGAGCCTGGGCCTGGGGACGTGCTGGCTGGGCGGCACCTTCGCCAAGAGCCGCTTCGCGGCGAAGCTTGAGCTACGCAAAGATGAGTTGCTACCCGCCGTCATCGCTACGGGGTACTGCGCTGCTAAACGGCGCGTCCTGGAATCCCTGATCCGCCAGCAAGCAAACGCCGATCGCCGTTTACCCTGGGAGCGCCTGTTCTTCGATAAGGTGTTCGATGTCCCACTTAACCGGGACATAGCCGGGGCCTTCGCGACGGTTCTGGACATGGTACGGATCGGGCCGTCGGCATCGAACAAACAGCCGTGGCGCATCATCAGGGCATCCGATGGTGAAGTTTGGCATCTCTACATGCAACGAACACCGGGATATGCCAGACGCAACCGGGCACTGCTGGACATCGCCGACATGCAGCGCATCGACATGGGGATTGCAATGTGCCATTTCGCGCTCACGGCTGAGGAACTGGGCCTGCACGGTACGTGGACGATCCGCGAACCGGTTATCGAGAGGCCGGACGCGCTGACAGAGTACGTCGTCAGTTGGGAGTCGCGCTAACACAAAGATAGCACACCGGTCTGTTTGATGGTCTCGCCGCCAACAAACACAGCCTGGACCAGCGCATATGCCGTCTCCGCATCCAAAGCCTGCAGGGGATGAAGCATCACGTGCATTGGTAATGGCGCTTGGTGCGGCCCCACCGACTGGAGGTAGTACACGCCCTCGAGTAGCCGTGCGCCCTGTCGCCGGTAAAAAGCGATGCGCCGCTCGGCCAACGCACGTTCTACCTCCGTCTGTGCCAGGTCAGGGCGTTCCACCTCGATGAGCACAGCGATAATCCCGGCAGGCAACCGGCGCACAATGTCCGCGTATATCGCCGCACCCACGCCGTGGTTGCGCGCCTCCGGCGTCACGGCGAACATACACAGCCAGGCGAGCTTGTGCTCAGGAATCACCATGTAATACGCCAAGCCCACGAAGACGTCTTCGCGCTGTACCGCCAACAGATGATGGTTAGGCCACCGTTCCTTAAGCAACCGTATGCAGAACGAGACAAGCATCCGCTCAGCAGGCGGGAAGGCCGTCTCGTACAGGTCGAGCCAGGGGAGCAGCAAGTCGTCATCAAGGCCGGTAATTTCGGAGATATGTAGATTCATCGATACCACACGAAGATGTTGGCAGAGAACACCGCAGGATCGAAGGGCGCACCCGCATAGCTACCAAAGTGATCGACAGGCACAAAGCCGCGCTCGTGATGGAGCCGTAAAAAATCTACCGTACGCAATGGATACAACGGCGTTTCGTCCTCGAAAATCACATTGGAGCCGGATTGCAAGCGCGTGTGGAACGTGACTTGCGCTGGGGAGATTTCCCGATATTCGCGGTGAAAGGTCAGCCCGTGCGGCGCTTCGATAACGGGGAAGGCGAAAGACTCACGCCCCAGCACATAATCCCAGTTCATCACCTGCAGAATCCACGGCGCGCCGGGTTTGAGTACGCGCTGCACGCTGTCGAGGAACTGCCCGAACTGCATCTGCGGTAGATGCGCGGCGCTGTTACCGATGCAGAAGGCAGCATCAAACCGCGACTCCCTTTCCGTTGAATCCTTTCGAACTGTTGAGATCAACTCCGCGATGTCGAGCATATTCAGCACATGAAACACGGCCTGCGGATAATACTGGCGCGCGTGGGCAATCATCGCTACATCCAGGTCAATACCGACCGCGTCAAAACCATCTGCCACCAGCCGGCCGCAGTAGTGACCGGTGCCGCAACCTATATCCAAACAGCGCCGGTTCTCCAGCAAAATGTAGTGCCGCAACAACGCGTAGACCGCTTCACTAAGCGGGAAAATAGCCTCGTAGTGGTCGGCAAACTCAGCGTAGAAGGACATCAAAGCTCCAATAGCGCTCGGCGCACGTCTTCGATAGCGCGCACATCGCGGCGGCGCAAGCCTGTGAGGAATTTCCGATACAGGTCTTCGTCCTGCGGTGAGACGAGAACACTTTGGACAGCCTGCCGCTCGAACGTGCCGCGGCGGTCCCAGCGCCAGATGAGGCGATCGTCTGTGCCGTCGCTCTCATAGACGTGACTGATGCGCCGTTTGAACGCCAGACGATCCGAGTAATCCACTCGCAAGTATACCTTGAGCGCAACCGCCGCCAAGTGTTCCGGCGCGACGCCATTCCCCAGGCAAAGTTGATCGCGGGTTTCTTCCAATGTGTCGGCATGCAGGTTTGTGGCAACGGTATGTCCGCGTGCAGCCAACGCGAAAAAGTCGCGGGCTTCGTCGTCCCAGAGATAAGCGTAGTAAAGACCGTCACCGATTTCGTGCGCCAGGTAGCAGGTCGCACCGGGATAAGGATCGGCTTCAGCCATATCCAAGACGGCACGACTGTCTACGGCACGAATCGCCGTCTCGTTGGGCAGGAAGTTGAGCAATGCAACCATCACCGCCGTTTTACCCGCACCACCGGGCCGCGCACCCACCAGCAGCGATGCGCCATGGCGCATCGCTGCGGCGAGATACGCGGCCAGAGGCAGGTCCACCGTTCCAGCATCGAGCAAGTCGATGAGCGAGAGCAATCGCCCGCCACGCTGGTTGCAGGCGTCGAGAGCGTTAACGTGCTCGCTGAGAGCGGCGTCCATCTATTCCGGCTGCTGTGAAACGTCTACCATTGGGGTGATGCCGGGACCGGGCAAGACGATGGTCGGCGCGCTGCCTTCGACGGTGAAGATGATCTTGTCAGTAGCGGAGAGAGCGGCGGCGTTGGCCTCGGCAATCGTCACCAGTTGGAACTCTGGATGCTCGGCGTAGAGCAAGGCCAGCGCTTTGCGCAGGGCGACGTCACCGCGCGCGGCGGCTTCCAGCGCATCGGCTTCCAGCTTGCGGATTTGTAGGTTACGCTCGGCAGCCAGGGTTTCGTTGGCTTTGGCGGCCTCAATTCTCTGCCGTTCGGTCTCGAGTTCGGCTAGGGTGTTGGCGCGTTGGGCTTCGATGACGGCTAATTGCGCCGCGACGCGCTGGCGCTCCAATTCGGCCAGGGTCGTTTGCTGGCGGGTGGTCTCTTGGATACGCGCTTGCTCCACGCGGATTTCGCCTTCGACACGCGCTTGCTCAGCTTCAGCTTGAGCGATAGCCTTCAGTTCATCCTGGGCGGCCTTTTCGGTCGCCAGACGGCTCTGCACGATGGCATCCAGCCCGGCCTGCGCATCCGCCGAAAGGATGATATTCGGCACCACGACATTCCTGACCATCAGACCGACCGATCCCGCCAGATCATTGAGTTCGTCATCAATGCATTCCCGCAGTTCATCACGGGCGCTGCCAATGGTGTTATCGTCGAAGGAGCGTCCGCCAACGCAGACTTTCATCGCCTGTCGGGCAAAATCCTGCACTTTGGCGACCAGAGCCACATCATCGGTGTATAGGCCGCGGTACTTGGACCAGTTTTCATGCAATACGTCTTTCTCCGTCTCGCCGGGACGGAAGATATCGCCGCTGACGGCCGCGCCCATGCGCTGTTTGTCCTTGGTGATGATTTCGGCATCGTCCACGGTGAAAGGGACGGCCTGGCTGGAGACTTTGACCATGCTGACGAAGAGACCGAAGTCGCTGTACACGCCGGGACCGACGACGTTCTTGATACGCCCGCTGGTGAATTGGATGCCCACTTCTTGGGCGTCCACCTTTTTGAACAGATAGAAAAACTGGCTGCCAAAGCTGAGGATCACTATCGCAGCGATAAAAACCACTATGCCAATGATGATGTTGGTCAAACCTCGGGTCTTGGGTCTTAAATTTTGCATGGACATTTTTCTCCTTTCAGAATGGCTACGTGTTTAGCGAATGTTCCTTCTCTCTTCTACGCGCATCACTGCCGGCAGTTGCACGTCGCGCCGCCCTAAACCGATGCGCGCTGGCGTGGCTTCACGGCGTCGATTTTGGCGCGCAGGTAGACGTAATACAACATACGCCAGAGCGTCTTCGCACTGGAGGATGCATGGGAATGGTAGATTTCGGACGCGCCCGTGTAGGCGATCCAGTAGCCGCATTTCTGTACGGTACCGGCCCAGGCATAGTCCTCGATCTCGGTCAGTGTTTCGTCGAAAGGGATCTCCAGCGCCAGGACACGGCGAAAGGCCGAACTGGCATTGGAGAAAACGTGATCGTTCTGCCGCAGTGTGGTGGCCTTGGAGCGGTAACGCCACCACAAGCGCAGCCGCTCGGCCCACGCAATACGAACGCCCGGACGGGGGATATGACGGCTGAAGGCTCCGGCGACCTTGGAATCGGCCAGCGGCGCGACCAATGCCTCCAACCAGCGCTCGTTCGCCGGGGTCGCATCACCGCTGAGACTGACGACGATTTCGCCTTCCGCCTCCTGCACGCCGACGTTCATCGCATGGCAATAGCTGAAGTGTTCCATGACCAAAGGGACATGGCGCAGGCGGAAGGTCTGTACCGGGCCATACTGCTGCAAGACCTTGGCGATGCCATCTCCCGGGCTGGAATCCACGACGAGGACCTCATAGGGCAGAAGCGTCTGCTTTTCGAGCATCTGCAACGTGGCGACCAACAAGTCTTTCAACGCAGGGACACCACGGACCACACGCTGGCTGTTGTCGTAGGTCTTGATTACCACCGAAACTTGGGGTCGATACATTTGCGAATCCATAGCCGCTATTCTAGCACAAAGAGGTTACATTGCGAGTGACAGCAGCTCCCGTAAAGCACGGATTTCATAGGTGATTGCCAGGTCCGTGGGGCGCGGCGTGTTGTTTGGATTGTACCAACACGTGTCGATGCCGTAATCGGAGCCGCCTTTGATGTCCGAGGTGAGGCTGTCGCCGATCATCAACACTTCGGCTTTCCGCGGCTGGCCCATCCGGGCAAAGGCGACATCGAAGATACCCGGACGCGGTTTGGAGCAACCGACTTCTTCGGAGATGACGATGACCTCGAAAGCCGCGCCAATGGATGAACGTTCCAATCGCGGACGCTGTACCGCCTGCAACCCATTGGTGATAAGGGCCAGGTGCACGCTACCGCGCAGCGCCGTGATCACGGTCTCTGCGCCGTCAAGCAGATAAGCGCAGTTGCCCAGGTTCTCCAAATAGCGCGCGCTGAACGTGACAGCGTCAGGCGCGGAGCGTAGCCCGATAGTCGTGAAAAGGCGCTCGAAACGCAGCGTCTTGATACGCTCCTGCTCAATTGCCCCGCGCTCGAAGTCGCGCCAGAGTTGCGCGTTGATCGTGTGATACGCGTCCAGATAGGCCGCATCGAAGACACAATCGAATTGCGCGAACGTGCGCGACAGCGCCTCGGACTCTGCTTTATCGTAATCGAACAGCGTGTCGTCGGCGTCGAAAAGAAACCACGTATATGTCATCAAATAACTCCTCGAAAACAAACCGCGAATCTATATCAATCTTCATGCATAGAAATCAAAATTAGTGTGGATTCGTGAAAATTCGTGGTAAAACTCTCATCTATTAGACAGGTGTTTGACAAAGCAGCGCCGCCGCTTGTGCTGGCGCGTTTCGTAGTACTTCCACTGACCTTGCACGTTGGCATTGGTCTCCAATTCGGGATTGGATTCCGCCTTGACGATGCCACGCTGCGCGTACACCCGGTTGATCTCGTTCATCAAAATCGCATTGACGCCCTTGCCCTGGTACTCGGAGCGCACGGCGACCAGGTACAGATCCGCGCGATCTCCCTGGTGCAGAGCGCGCAGCAGATGCATAAACCCGAACGGGAACAGCCGGCCATCGGCCTTTTGCAGCGCCCTGGAAAGCGACGGCATGGTAATCCCGAAGGCCACCAGGCGGTCATTTTCATCCACCACCAGCGGGACGAAATCGAGCGAGATCAGGCCGAAGTAGATTTTGATGTAGTATTCGATCTGTTTTTCGCTCAGCGGGACGACGCCGTAGAGGTGTTCGTACTCGTCGTTGAGCACCTCGAAAAGCTCGTGCGCGTAAGAGGGCAGGCCTTTTTCCACTCGGGGGCGCAACAGCTCTTTTTTATTACGCACCTGCAACAGGCGCAGATTGTACCGCCGTTTGGCAAGATCGGCGATCCGGGCAATCGTTGCGTTCGGCTCCGGAGGGACGGTAATTTCGTACTCCATCCAATCCACGTCTTTGATGTAGCCGAGTCGTTCCAGATGAACGGGATAGTAGGGGTGGTTGTAGAACGTGGCGAGCGTCCCCAATTCCTCAAAACCCTCGACAAGCATGCCTTCCCGGTCGATGTCGGTAAAGCCCAGAGGCCCGTGGACGGCGCTCAAGCCCATCTCCCTGGCCCACGACTCCACTTTCTCGAAGAGCGCCGCCGACACTGCCGGATCGTCCACGAAATCGACCCAGCCAAAACGCAGGTAGGGCCGCTGCCATTTTTCGATGGATGCGCGGTTGTGAATGGCGGCGATCCGCCCGACGATTTCACCCCCGCGGTAAGCCAGCCAATAACGCGCCTCGCAGTAGTCGAAGGCGGGATTCCTGTCATGGCGAAAGGTCTGGTAGTCATCGACGAACAACGCCGGGACCCAGTAGGGATTGCCCCGGTACAGCTTATTGGGAAAGCGAATAAACGCGCGCAGTTCGCGCAAATTGGTTACTTCTTTAATCGATAAGTCCATAGACAAAGTTCCTCACAACACAATCACCCTTGGGAAGATTTGAGCAAGTGGTGAGTATACATCCTGTTTGCCACCTTTGCAAGGGGCGCGGAGGGCAAAAGGTAACGAATGTGCTCCTTCTTCCCCGAAATGCACAGGAAAGAAGGAGCACAAAGGGTAAAACTAGCGATGAATCAACAGCGTGATCACTTATTCACGCCGCCGATCACCTACGGCGCGTATGCTCTCATAATCAGAGGCAGGTAAACCACATGCTTTGGCTCGACAAACTGCAACACGCCCAGCCGGGATGTATTCTGGTACGATTGTCCGGTGGGATCGTTCCAGATCGCAACGCTGTCACGGCTGCCGTTGCCATCTGCATCGTCGTTGACCTGGAAGTCAAAGCCGATGAAGACGCCAGGCTGCGGCATCACCTCAGTCAGCGTGATCGCCGCCTCGACGATGTATGCGCCTTCCATCAGCAGTGTTTGGTCGGCAGGAATGATGAACGTCGCACTTCTCAGCGTGGCCGCCGAAGCCACCGGGCCATTGAAGCTCTGCTCATTGTCGAAGTTGATGCGGAACTGACCGTCGTCCGCCTCGTAACTGGCGGCCTTGGCATTGTTCTGATCTATGAAGACTTCGATGGAGTCTTGTTCCCAAGTATTGGCGCTGGCCTTGCTCAACAAAGTGTCGGACACCACTGCATAGACATACAGGCGGTTTTCGTCCCACATCGTCCTGACCTTCGCGGTCGCGCCGCCGGTTCCCTCCACCCATACATCGGTTTCAATCTCCGTGGCGTCGGCCCAGATCGCATCGGCGACGCCATCGATGACTGGCGTGCCCTTGATCGCCGTCGTCAACTTGATCTCATCGATCAAGATCAACGTGCCAAAATTGGCCGTACTCGTGAGCTGGCTGTGGGTCAGATCATTCCACGAGATCACGGAGCCGTCGCTACCATCGATGACGCGGACGTCGAAGCCCAGGCGCGTTCCGGGAGCGAGCGTGGCCGTCAACGGGAGCTTGGCTTCGAGGACGTAGCCATGGGTGTCGGTGATGATGACGAAGTTCATCCCCTGGAAGGTTCCGCTGGGGAAGGTGTAGTAGCGGTCATCGCCCTCGTAGGTGGCAGTCTTGCCGTTGTTCTGATCGACGAAGACTTCCACCTTATCACCGGCATCCACAGTTTCGTCCTCAACCTTCACGATCACGTAAAGGTTTTTCGCAGCGTCCCAACGGGTCTGGAAACTGGCCGTCATCGTTCCGGTAGAGCCGATCTGAACCCACGGCAACATGTCCCAGAGCGTCTCGGTCATCCCGTCCACAACCGGGGTGGCCTTGGAAACGAGTTGTTCCTGGATGAGCGGCGGCAGTTTCGATGGATCGATGATACCCCAGTAGGCCCACTTGGCCTGCAGCTCCTCGTCGAAGAGCAGCGGCAGGTTGATGCGCGTGATCGGATGTCTAGAGAGCCAGGTGGCGTCATCAGCCAGACCCCAGAATGTCACCGACTTGAGATTCTCCGTTCCGTCTGCCCCCTGGCGGCGCAGCGCCTCAAAGATATCCTTGTAGCGATAACCCTGTCTGATCAGCACTTCCGGCGGTACGGTCGTGTACGTGTCTGTATCGTTGGGGTAGATGCTCATATCCAGCTCAGTGATGTGAACTTCGCCCAGGTCGGAGAACATCTCAATGGTTTCCTCGATGGCGGCTACCGTCGGGTTCTGGATGTTGATATGCATTTGCATCCCGATGCCATCAATCGGCACGCCCTGATCCTGAAAGTCCTTCACAACGTCGTACATACATTGGCGCTTGGCCGGGTCTGTTTCGCCGTAGTCGTTGAGAATCAGCGTGGCGGTAGGGGCCTCGCGGCGCGCGAGAGTGAACGCGGTCGAGATATAGTCGGAGCCGGTCAGCTCATACCAACGGCTGTGGCGCAGGCAGTCCGGCTGGGATGCGTCGATGACCTCGTTGACCACATCCCAAACGTTGACCACGTCTTTATAACGGTTGGCGACCGCGACGATATGAGCCTCCAGGCGATCCAGCATCAACTGTTTGTTCTCTACGGTTGGCGTCAACCATTCGCCAGCCGTATTCTTGAACATCCAATCAGCGGTCTGTTGGTGCCAGACGAACGTGTGGCCGTGGACATATAAATCGTTAGCGCGCGCAAAATTCGCCACGACGTCGGCATTGTCCCAGGTAAATACCCCTTCACTGGGTTGGACCGATTCAGGCTTCATCGCATTGCCGGCGGTGACGCTGTTGAAGTGCTTCAGGAACAGTTGCTCGTGACGGGCGCTGGCGACGCCGTCCGTCTCTAGCGCCGCCCCGACGATGAAGTGATCGGCATACGTCTCGTACACGGATGGGATATCGGTCTGAATGGGCGGGTGGGTTGTGTTGCTGAACGAGAAGTCGTCAATGTAGAAAACGGTGGCGGTCATGGAAGCGGTCTCTACGTAAATCTTCAGGAAATCCACCTCCTGGGCGAGGGTGTACTTGCCCTCAAACAGAGTCCAGGCATCAGGCGATACCGGCGTGTTGCCGATCACGGTTTGATATGTCGATGTAGGAATGCCGGCCGGCTTCAACTCGACGCTGACACGCATATCGGTCGTCGTCTCGGTGAGCGCCAACCTGGCCCACACAGCGACATCATACTGAACACCCACCGTCACCACATCGCGGATATCCAAGGCGGGGCCGTTCCAAGTATTCGTGCGCCCACTTGTCTTCAGGCTATGCGTGCCGCCATGAGCCATCTCGGTGCTATTCTCCACGATCTCAGAGCCGCGCGCGGCCCATCCTTGGGTCGTCCCGTCCTCGAACCCATGCACGATGTTGACTTCCTGCACCGGAGGTTCAGCTGTCTTAATGATGATGATGTCATCGATGTAAAACGAGGCTGTGGCACTGGCGCTCTGCACGTACAGGGTCAACTCGGTAGCTTCTTCGGTATACACATAAGTTCCCTGCACGCAGGTCCAATTGTCAGCGGTCACTTCCTTCTCTCCGGTGGGACCAAACCTGTCATACGAGTCTTCCCCATCAACCGTCTGCTTCATCGTAAGAATCGTTTGAGTTTCAGTAACCTCCTGCCCTGCAAGCAGCCGCGTGCACCCACTAATAACATAGGTCGCACCCACCTGCAACAAACTGAGCACGTTGGTGCCAGCACCTTGCCAGTCCTGTGTCCTAGCTGTTACCTTCAAGCTCTGAGACCCTGTATGTGCTGCTTCCGTCGTCGTGACAACGGTAGTGCTGCCAAACGGCCACCACCCCTGTATACCATCTTCGAAATCGTAGGTTGCAACTACTGGCGACGGGGGAGCTTGAGTCATGATGATAGTGATGTCATCGATGTAAAACGAGGCTGTGGCACTGGCGCTCTGCACGTACAGGGTCAACTCGGTAGCTTCTTCGGTATACACATAAGTTCCCTGCACGCAGGTCCAATTGTCAGCGGTCACTTCCTTCTCTCCGGTGGGACCAAACCTGTCATACGAGTCTTCCCCATCAACCGTCTGCTTCATCGTAAGAATCGTTTGAGTTTCAGTAACCTCCTGCCCTGCAAGCAGCCGCGTGCACCCACTAATAACATAGGTCGCACCCACCTGCAACAAACTGAGCACGTTGGTGCCAGCGCCTTGCCAGTCCTGTGTCCTAGCTGTTACCTTCAAGCTCTGAGACCCTGTATGTGCTGCTTCCGTCGTCGTGACAACGGTAGTGCTGCCAAACGGCCACCACCCCTGTACACCATCTTCGAAATCGTAAGTCTCAACCAGCGTATCCTGTGGCGCGAGGGGCTGCGCGAGCACAGGGGCAGTGGGAAACATGGCTGGGGACACAAGGCCAACCAGATAGGCCAGTACAACAAACAGCGAAAGCTGTTTGCGCCAATTCCGTTTCGAAGCACTCTGTTGCATCGTTTCATCTCCTTTTTGGGCTGAATAGAATCTATTATGGTCCATCAGTCATCGTGTCTGTAGACGTCGCTCAAATGGTTCAATAGGCACCTCCTTACTATTGTGAACGTTCACACCCTCATACAATATTTTAGCACAGTTTATCGAAATTTGGAACTAATTTCCGGGTGAGTTTTCGAAAAAACTCGCATAATCCTTGACTATGCTCCAAAGATAACGCACGCCGAGGGTAATTCCGGTGTGTTACCGGTCACAGGAATGACACCTCGCGCGGCTGTGGATTGAATCAAATGCCAGACACAGACCGTTAGAAGCCCGGCGGAGGTCGCTCTGCAACGGCCTGTGGCACACCACGTTGACGCCCGCGCCGACTCCGGTATACTGGCCTGCGGTCGCGCATAAACACGATCACGAAAGGAGAATAACGATGGAATCAGCAACACTGCCCATGGGCAGCAAGAAACATATCGCCCTGGTGGCGCACGACAGCCGCAAGGACGATCTGATGGAGTGGGTGCGCTTCAACCGCGCATCGCTGATCCAACACGAGATTTATGCCACAGGCACAACGGGCTGGCTGTTGCAGCGCGAGTTGGGCGTTCCCGTTCACCGGATGCAGAGCGGCCCGCTCGGCGGCGACTTGCAGATCGGCGCGAAGATCGCCGAAGGGGAGATCGACTTTCTGGTCTTTTTCTGGGATCCGTTGGAGGCGCAGCCGCACGACCCCGACGTGAAGGCGCTGTTGCGGCTGGCGGTACTGTGGAACATTCCCGCGGCGACCAACCGGGCCACGGCAGACTTCATGTTCTCGTCGCCGCTGATGTATCAGGACTACGACCGGATTGTCCCGGATTACGCGACGTATCAACGCGAGCGGGAGCTGCGGCTGGAGCAATTCGTAGCGGGGGAATTGGAACCCTTTACCGTGAATGCGTCAGAGGTTGCGCTGCCAGCCGAAACAGAGTAAAGCACTTCAATTTCACACGCTGTACAATCAAAGCGCAAGGGGTACGTGCGCCCCTCCTCATCCACCAAGAACAGCGGTTCAGTCAGCGGTGGCGCGCCTTTTTCGCGGCGACAACGGCCCAATTGGTGCAGGAGACAATAGCGCGTGCGCATCACGCATCGCCCGCGCATATCGAGGCCAGATTCGGCGGCGGGTTCGATCTCGGTGACACCATGGCGGCGATAGAACGCTTCCGCCTGCCGGTTGAGGACATTGCTCAGGTACGTCAACCGCTTTTCTGGATACGGGGCGTCGTTTCTCTGCACTTCGCCGGTAAGGCGCGGGCGATTCTGCGCGCGCACTGCGGTGAGATTGTCCAGCACGGCGCGGCGCAGCTCGTTCAGCGCAGCGACCGGCAGGAAATAGGGCGTGCGCCAGTTAACGACGACGCCCGCGCACTCGAACGCTGTTCCGCCGGTCTTGCGCAACTGTTTTTCGACGGTGGCTTGCGCCTGCTCAGGTTTCACAGCAGGAACTTTTTCGGCCGGCAGCGTGGCGGAGACGTGGTTGCCGTCTTCGTCTGCGACGGTCAGCGTGAAGCCATCCAATGTTTCTTCCAGCGTGAACTGGACGACGATCGTGCGCACGGGCTGGCTTTTCTCCAATTGCCGCAGATAGGCGTGATCGTGATTGCGGTAGACGCGCGTCCCCTTGCGGATGTGTTCCAGGCTATTCGGCGTGATCGTCAAACCGTTCACCGCGTTCACCACCGTCCCCTGCAAGACGCCCTCCGAGTCGAAGAAAGACAAGCCATCGCCGTTGTGCAGTTCGACCGCGCTCTGCGCGAGCCGGAACGAGCGCCGGTCTACAGCTACGACGTCTCCCACCGCCTCGCCGACCATTTTGGGCGTGTCGATCGAGCCGGGCGGTTCCGCACGCCCATGGAGGTAGTACGTCGTGTAACCCCGGTTGAACGTCTTGTTCAAGTCTGGCGTAAAGTCTACAACACTGCGCCCCGACGAGCTTTTCGTCAGGCCCCGCGCCGCTAATTCTTCGTCCAGCGCGCGGCGGTAGGCACTGACGACGTTGACCACGTAAGTCTTTTCCTTCAGCCGACCCCTCGATCTTGAACGAGGTCACGCCCGCGTCGAGCAAGTCGCCCAGATGCGCGGACAAGTTGAAGTCACGCAATGAGAGCAGATGCCGGTCCTTGACGATGACTTTCCCATTGCCATCCACCAGGCTGTAAACCCGGCGGCAGGGCTGCGCGCACTCGCCGCGATTGCCGCTGCGCCCGCCAATCGCGTAGCTCATCAAACACTGCCCGCTGTAACTAACGCACAACGCGCCGTGAACGAACGTCTCCAGTTCAATCGTCGCCGCCTGGCGAATGTCTTTGATCTGATCCAGGCTCAGCTCGCGCGCCAGGATCGCACGACGGAAGCCCACCGCTTCGAGGAACGCCACCCGTTCGGGCGTGTGGTTGTGCATCTGCGTGCTGGCGATCAGCGGAATCGGCGGCAGATCGCACTCCAACAGCCCCACATCCTGGATAATCAACCCGTCCACGCCGATGTCGTGTAGTTGGTGCGCCAATCGCACCGCCTGTGGCAACTCGTCGTCGTAAAGCAGCGTGTTCAGCGTCACATAGACCCTGGCCCAATACGAGTGCGCGTGCCGCGCCAGCGCTTCGATGTCCGTCAGGCTGTTCCCCGCCTTCGCCCGCGCGCCAAAGCGCGCCGCGCCGATGTAGACGGCATCGGCGCCGGCATCAATCGCCGCGAGGCCACATTCCAGATTTTGCGCGGGGGCCAGAAGTTCTGTTGCTGTCAAGGTTGCTCCAACAAAGACCGCAGGGCTGAGATCAGCAAACGGTGCTCGACCGTGTGAATGCGCGTCTCCAGGCTTTCCAACGTATCGTCCGGCAGAATGAGAATCATTTCCTGCGCGATGACCGGTCCGGCATCCACAGCTTCGTCGGGAACGAGATGCACCATCACGCCCGTGTGGTCAATCTCGCCGCGTTGGTAGGCGGCGAAGGCATCCGCGATGCCATGCGCGCCCGGGAATGTCCCCGGCAATGCGGGATGCAGATTGACAATGCGGTTGAGGTATACCCGGATAAAGGCGTCCGTAAAAATGTGCATCCACCCGGCTTGTACCACCCAATCCACATCGAAGCTCTGTACGATGCGCGCCAGGTCCGCGTCGTAATCCGCGCGGGGACGACCAGCGTTGGTGTACGGCAACTTGGGGAAGTAGACCGCAGGTACGCCGTGCTTGAACGCCCGCTGCATCCCGTAGGCATCCTTGCGATTCGAGACGACCAACGCGACGCGCGCGCCGGGCAAGTCGCCATTGTCCACCGCATCCAGAATCGCCTGCAAATTCGAGCCGTTACCCGAAATCAAAACTGCGAGATTGTGCATTTTCGTCCTTTTTTGGACGCAGATTTCCGCTGATTTTTATATCTGCGAAAATCCGCGTGAATCTGCGTCCAACTTAACTCCCAAAATCCGAGTAATATCGCTCTAGCTGCGCGGACGTGATCAAATGGGACGACGACGCTTTAAGCGTACACGTGTGCCGCGCAGCGATCTGCCCGCGCAAGATCGCTTGCTCCGGCGTGTAGCCATCCAGCACGTAGCCGGTCAGAAACCCCACCGCCAGCCCGTCGCCCGCGCCATTCGTGTCGATCACGGGCGCGTCCATCTGCACCGGCGGGAAATAGCGCACGCCCCCATCCCGCGAACCGAGCGCACAGCCCTGCCCGCCCATCCCTACGACGATGAACTGCGCCGCGCCGCGTTGAAACAGTGCTTCGATCAACACGTGCGGCGGATGATTCACCGCCGAACAAAACAAAATGTCCGCATAGCGGATGAAATCCTGCCGGTAGCCGTCATCCACCGAAACGACATCCTGGAGATCGCACGCGATTGTTACACCACGATCCTTCGCGATTGGCAGCAAATGCCGCGCCCAGTTGGGGATGTTGAAGTGCGCCAGTTTTGTCCGCGACAAAATGTCGCGGCAAACCGCTTCATCGGGACGTAGTTCCATATGCCCTTTGCCGTCGTAGAAATTCTTGCGCCGCCCGTCGCGGTACATGAAGTTAATGCTGCGGCTTGTGCCCGCCAGGTCGACGAACAATCCCGTCATATCGATGCCGTCGCGGGCGAACTCCTCTTGGATAAAGCGCCCGCCGAAGTCGTCGCCCACGTGACCGATGAAGGCCGTGCGCTTGCCCAGTTGCGCGTACCCCCGGCTTGCAAACCCACCGGCCTGCCCCACGTAATCCAGGTTTTGCGAGAAGTTGGCTTCTACGCTAAAGTCGATATCGTCGCCGTAGAGGTAGATGCACGTGTCGATGCCTACGTTGCCGATGACGATGACGTCGAAATCAGAATTTGTAATCATAAAAATCCGTTCGATCCGTCGACAAAACTATGGCGACAACACCTCAACATCATACGGCAACGTAGGCGCGATTTGCAGGTTGCCGCGATATTCCTGGACAACGCCCACCACCCGCACGCGCGTCCCAACCGTGCCCAGGGCGGGATTGGCCTTGGGGATGCGGTCGAGCGTGGTGCGCCAGATAAAGATCGGTGCAGCGCCCGTTTCGTCAAACACGGAAAGGGTCACGGCACTACTCGTGCCGGAAACGTTGCCGATTTCGCCCGTTACCTGCACGACCTGGCCCATGTAATCGCGCACTGTGCTGATCGCCACCTGCGGCGCGAACGCTCCGCCCGCGCGTTGCACCTTCACCTGGCTGCCAAAGCGCGGCACAACCTGCAACTCGCCCTGATATTCGCCCACCTTGCCGGTCGCGCGCACCTCCGCACCGATGTTAATCTGCGGCGCGGCATAGCAATCGTCGTAGACGTTGTGCCACATCAACAGCATCACCTGACCGGAACCGTCATCCAGCGTGAATTTATACCCCTGCGAGAGGCTGCTCGTCGCCACCACTTTGCCGATCACAGTTACTTCTTCGTCCATACGCGCAGGCAAATCGCCAATGTGGGTGCGGATGAATTCCGGCGTCGGGGTCGGCGTTTCGGTGGGCGTCGCGGTCGGCGTGGCAGTCGGCGCATCTGTCGGGGTGGACGTGGGGGTGGCGGTTGGTTCGGGCGTGGCGGTGTCTGTGGGTGGGAGCGTCGCGGTGGGCGGCAATGGGGTGGATGTCGGCGGTGATGTCGGGGCAAGCGTTGCCGTGGATGCGGCGACAGTCGGCGGCGGTGCGGTCAGTACGGTCTCGCCCTGCAGCGTCGCCGGCACAGGCGTGGAAGTTGTACAACCGACCAACGCAAGTCCTACCAGCAATCCGATAAAGCAGCGAAAAAACAGACATGTGGTTTTTGTACGCATAGTCATCTACCTTTTAGTCTCAAAGAATGGCGATTAACGACACACAAAGACATTCTCAATCCGATTATAGTCGCACTCGTGTCCCCAGACCATCCCAAGGCTCAGTTTCCCCAATGATAACAGCTTCCGGAACCGCCGCCAGCGCCGCGTCCACATCCCCCGGCGCGACGATGACGACCATGCCGATGCCCATATTGAACACGCGGTGCATCTCGTCGTCGATGACCTGCCCGCGCTGCTGAATGAGACGGAAGATTGGCGGGACGTGCCACACGCTACGGTCAAGCGTCACGCCGACGCCGTCCGGCAGGACACGTGGCAGGTTGTCCAGGAAGCCGCCGCCGGTGATGTGCGCCATCGCCTTGACGCGCACGCCCGCGCTCACCAGCGCATCGAACTCCGCCAGGTACGCCCGGTGCGGCGCGAGCAGCGCCTCGCCGACGGAACAGCCCAGTTCCGGCAGCACGGTCTCCCACCCCAGGTCGCCCAGAACGCGCCGCGCCAGCGAGTAACCGTTGGTGTGCAGCCCCGATGACGGCAATCCCAGGCACACATCGCCGGAACGCACGTCGCGCCCATCGATCAATTCTTCACGCGGCGCCCACCCCACGAGCGTACCCACCAGATCGAACGATCCCGGTTTGTAGACGCCTGGCATCTCCGCCGTCTCCCCGCCGATGAGGACGCAGCCCACCGCGCGACATGCCTCCGCGCAGCCGCTCACCACCGAAACAATCACATCCGGCTCCAGTTTGCCGGAGGCGATGTAGTCCAAAAAGAAGAGAGGCCGCGCCCCCTGCACCAGCACATCGTTGACGCAGTGATTGACGATGTCGTGGCCGACGGTGTCGTAGCGCCCCATCACCTCGGCGATCATCGTCTTCGTGCCGACGCCGTCCGTGGAGGCGACCAGCACCGCGTCGTGCAGGCACACGTCGTCTAACGCGATCTGCCCGCCAAACGCCCCGGCCCCACCGAGCACCGCCGAGGTATACGTGCTCTCCACCGCCGCGCGCATCCGTTGGAAGGCCGTCATCTTGGCGTCGATGTCCACGCCAGAGGCGGCGTAGGTGGAGACGGTAGACGGTAGACGGTAGACAGTAGACGGGGGGGAAGAGGATGACACTTGCACGTTTGCCGCGATGTCAGTGCGGTAGTGCATACCCTCAAAATGCACTTGCTTCACGCCTTCGTAGGCGCGTTCACGGGCTTCGACCAGGGTCGGTGCGGTGGCAACGACAGCCAGAACGCGCCCACCAGAGGTTACAAGCCTATCCTCTTTGACCTGTGTGCCGGCGTGAAAAACAATGACATCCTCACTGATTCGCTGATCCGCTGATTCGCTGATTCGCTTTCCCTTTGCATAATCGCCGGGATAACCCCCAGAGGCTAAGACGACCCCGACGCTAGTTAATGGTTTCCAGGTAATGGATATGTCGCGCAGGCGGCCTTCGATACAGGCGAGCATGATGTCCACCAGGTCGGTGTCGAGCAGGGGCATCAGGAGTTGCGTTTCGGGGTCGCCGAAGCGGCAGTTGAATTCGAGCACGCGCGGCCCGGCCCCGGTGAGCATCAGTCCGGCGTACAGCACGCCGACGTAGGGTGTGCCGCGTCTCCGCATCCCATCCACTGCCGGTTGAAGCACGCGCCGCGTGACCTCATCCACCAATTCCGGCGTCAGGTGCGGTGAGGGGCAATAGCCGCCCATCCCGCCCGTGTTGAGGCCGCCATCGCCGTCGAGCGCGCGTTTGTAATCGCGGGCGGGCAGCATCGGCGTCACCGTCGTCCCATCGCAGAACGCCAGCAGCGACGCCTCTTCGCCATCCAGCCGCGCTTCGATGAGCACCTTGTCGCCCGCAGCGCCGAACGCACGGTCCACCATGATCTGCTTGAGCGCAGCTTCCGCCTCCGCGCGCGTGTCGCACACGAGGACGCCCTTGCCTGCCGCCAGCCCGTCGGCTTTGACAACGACCGGCTCATCAAGCTGGCGCAGATAGGCCAACGCTGCGTCGTAATCCGTGAATATGGCTGCGGGCGCGGTGGGAATGCCCTCCTCAATCATAAACTGCTTGGCGAACACCTTGGAGGCTTCCAGCCGCGCGGCAGCCTGTGTGGGACCGAAGGCGCGCAGCCCGGCAACCTGGAACGCATCCACGATACCCGCCGCCAGCGGCACTTCCGGCCCGACCACCGCCAAATCAATCGCATTTTTCTGCGCGAAGGCGACCAGGCCAAAGATGTCTTCAGCCGAAATTGCGACCGGCGTCATCTTCCCGCCCACCGTCCCGCCATTGCCCGGCGCGGCAAAGACATCCGTCATCCGTGGCGACTGCGCCGACTTCCACGCCAGCGCGTGCTCCCGTCCCCCCGAACCGATGACCAAAATGCGCATAAATCCTCCTTGGGGTAGACGGTAGCCGGTAGACAGTAGACAGGGTTTCTCTTCCCCGTCTACCGTCTACTGTCTACCGTCACTTATTCGAACATTCCTTTGACGAACGAATCATCCACGACGACAGGATAGTCGTTGTTGAAGCAGGCCTGGCAGTGCTGCGTGCCATCGAAGGGAACGACGCTCCGCAGCCCTTCGACGGACAGGTAGCCCAGGCTATCCACGCCGATGTGGGCGGCGATTTCGTCCACGCTCATCTTCGCGGCGATGAGCTGCTCCTGCCGCGCCATATCCACGCCCATAAAACACGGGTAGCGGATCGGCGGCGAGGCGACGCGCATATGGACTTCCGTCGCGCCGGCCTGCCGCAGCAGATTGACGATGGGGCCGCTGGTGGTGCCGCGCACGATCGAGTCGTCCACCAGAACGACGCGCTCGCCCTTCAGATCAGCCAACGGGTTGTATTTGATGGCAACGCCCAAATCACGCATGCGCTGGTCGGGCTGGATAAACGTCCGCCCGATGTAGCGGTTTTTGATGAGCGCTTCGCCGAAGGGGATGCCGGATTCGTGGGCATAGCCAATCGCGTGTGCAGTCGCCGAGTCCGGCACGCCGATGACGATGTCGGCTTCGACGGGGTACTCGCGAGCCAGTTGGCGGCCCATCTTGCGGCGCACGTTGTGGACCGAGTGACCTTCCAGCAGCGAATCGGGCCGGGCGAAGTAGACGTATTCGAAGATGCAGAGCGCCGCACGTTCCGAGGCTGGCGTCTGCCACGCTGTCACACCGTTCGCATCCAGGCGTACGATTTCACCGGGCAGCAACTCACGCACGAACTCCGCACCAATCGGCCCAAACGCGCACGATTCCGACGAGAAAACCCACCCGCTGCCGTTGAGCTTGCCCAGACAGAGCGGACGGAATCCCCACCGGTCGCGCACGGCGTAGACGGCGTCGCGGGTGAGGATCGTGAGCGAGTACGCCCCCTGCGCCCGCTGCATGAAGTCGGCGATGCGCGCGTCCCAGGTATCACCGGCGGCCCCGGCGAGCATCTGTGTGATGACCTCGCCATCCGACGACGAGGTCAGCCCGACGCCGCGTTGCAGCAAGTCACGGCGCAGCGCGGGCGTGTTGGTGAGGTTGCCGTTGTGGGCAATCGCCAGAGGGCCAAGCGCCGTCTCGATGAGGTAGGGCTGCGCGTTGATCAGCTTGACGCTGCCGGACGTCGAGTAGCGCGTGTGCCCAATGGCGAGGTCGCCGCGCAGGACGTGCAGGTTATCCTCGTTGAAGACCTGCGAAACGAGGCCCATGCCCTTGTGAAGGCGCGCCAGGCCGCGCTCGCTGGTGCAAATCCCCGCGCTCTCCTGCCCACGATGTTGCAAAGCATAGAGCGCGAAAAACGTCAAACGGGCTACATCCACGCCGGGCGCGTAGATGCCGGAAACGCCACAAGCTTCTTTAGGTTTTGTATCCCACATTATCCCTTGTCCGCCTTATATAACCGTTGGCACTGCTGCTCCTGCGCCGCCAACACCTTTTCGCGCAGCGCCACATCGCCCACGCCGAGGATTTTCGCCGCCAACAGTGCCGCATTGTCCGGCTCCAGCACGACGGCGGGCGCGACGCCCGACGGCGTCCGCAATGACGAATACACGTCCGCGCCGCCGAATTTATCCGAATATGGCGGGCAGGCGATCACAGGCGCGACAACAGCCGCATCCACCATCCCGCTCAGGGCGTTGCTGCGTCCCGCCACGGTGATGTAGACCTTCGGCTGCGGATCGGCCTCGTACTCCGCCAGCAGGTCGAGCAAGTAGCGCGGCACTTTGTGCGCCGAGGCAATGCGCGTAACGTGCGGGACGCCGAAATCGTCCAGCGCCGCCGTGATTTTGGCCGCGAAGTCGCGGTCGGCGGGGGAACCAAGAATGAGAATCACCAGCATAAACGACTCCTTCGTGTTGTCATAATTCCTGTCGCTCGAACGCCGCCATTGCGCCGAGGACACATATCACGATGATCACCAACGCCATCGCCACCGCGCCGCCGTTGGCGGTCACGGGATCGGACGACGTCCCCAAACCAAGTTGGCTGGCCCAGGCGACCAGCGCGCCGGGCATCATCGAGCCGAACAGCGGCAGGTTGCCCGCCAGCATCAGCAGGATGGCGCCCCCCAACCCAACACCGGCTGCCGCGCCGACCGACCGGGTTAGGGCGCTGCCCACCAATGTCACGGCGACGAACGTCATAAACCAGGCCAGGAGCAGCAGGTTACCAAACAGGAAAGCGCCCGCGTTCACCGGGCCAAACAGGAACCACGTGTAGTAAAGCGTACACACGGCAGCGATTAAAAAACCGCCGATGTAGATGAGCGTTTGCGCGGTAAACTTGCTGCACACGAAGGCCCAGCGCGGCATCGGTTTGCTCAAGATAAGCGCCGCTGTGCCCTTTTCCTTCTCCCCGGCAATCGCGCCCATACCGAGCAGTATGGCGATCATAAAGCCAAACTGCGTTAAATTCTTCACATACTGTGTCATCACATCGGCGATGGTCGGCGTAGGGATCAGGTCGGCGAATTGTTCCGCGCCCGGAACTGAGCGGATGATCTCCGGCGTGAACTTGGCAGCGAGCGGTGAGAACAGGCCGATAAACGCAAAGACGGCGGCCACCACGATGACACGCTTGGTGCGCCACTGTTGCAAAAGCTCCTTGCGGGTGGCGGCGACGAAACTGCGCCATTCGGCGCGCAGAGAAGCGGCAACGGGACGCGGCCCGGCTTCCTTCCGCCAGACACGCCAGACCCAGATCAGTCCCGGCGCCATCAGAAGCAACATCATCCCATAGCTCAGCGCCACCGATTGGGTTTGCATCCCAATGTAGCCGACGATGCCATCTATGGCGGCGTGATACACAATCGCTAGCGGGACATACCAGGCTTTGTGTTGGGCAAAAGCCCGCCAGACCAGCAGCGACAGGATGACGTGGATGACCATAGCAAAGCAACGTTCCAGCCAGGGGAGGGCGGCCCACAGGAGTGACCGGTCGAGGTTTTCTAATTGTCGCGTCAACGCCGTCATCTGGTCAGCAGACAGATTCAACGTTGTCAGGTCTGTGCCTTGCAGCGCCAGCAGCGATGTGATTGAAGCCGCCAACTGCACCCCACCGAAAACCATCGCCTCAATGCCACCATGCCCCACGCCGAGCATCACGCCATCCTCGAAGCGGCGGAAGTGGCGCAGCAGCGCGTAGCCGACGGTGCGCGCGAGTTCTTCGCAGAGGCCAGCCGACAGCCCCAGGATGAGCGCCGTCCGCCAGAGTAGAGGGCCGGCCTGCGAATCCGCCGCCGGCAACAGCCCGATGTCCCCCAGCCACTCATTCAGGGGCAGATGGACGATTTGCGACCCGATGAACGTCGCCACGCCGACGAGAAACAAGAACCAGGGCACGCTGAAACGGCGACGCAGCAACACGGCCAGCATCACCGGCGTGAAAATCATCAGCAATATGGAGATAGAATAAGCGAATACGACCATATTTTCACGCACTCACTTTCAGGAAAATCTCTTCCAACGTCGGGCGTACCCACTCATAGCGCGTCAAGACGACGCCCTGTTGCAGAACGAGAGGCAATAAAGCTTGCCTGGCGCGCGCCACGTCATTGACCACGATACGCAGGACAACCTGATCCTGTGTCACGCCGGTGATCCACGGCTCCGCCTGCAAGGTGGCGACGAAGGCCTCCGACCACGGCGGGCTGGCGGCGTCGAGTTCCAGGACGGCGGTGTTCAGGGGATAGCGTTCGCGCAATTCATCGCGCCCGGCGACGAGCAGCAGTTGGCCTTTGTGGATAATGGCAATCGTATCGCAGATGCGCTCCACGTCAGCGAGGATATGGGTGGAGAAGAAGACGGTGACGTCGCCGCGCAGCCTGTCCAGCAAATCGAGCACCTCGTGGCGCCCCGCCGGATCGAGCGAGCTGGTCGGCTCGTCGAGCAGTAGCACGGGCGGGCGGTGCAGAAGCGCTTGCGCGATCCCCAACCGCTGGTGCATCCCGCCAGAGAAACCGCCGATCTTGCGGCGCGCGGCGTCCTGCAAACCGACCAGTTCCAGCATCTCCTCGATGCGGGCTTTGCGATCGGCGGCAGGCATCTCAAACAGCCGTCCCGCGTAATCCAGGTACTCGCGCGGCGTCATCCACGAGTAGAAGGCTGGATCCTGCGGCAGATAGCCGAACTTCTCGCGTGCAAAGCTGTCGGCGTTGGTGGTTTCGACGCCGGCGATCCAGGCGCGACCGGCAGTCGGATGCCCCAATCCCACCAGCAAGCGCATCGTGGTGGTTTTCCCGGCCCCGTTGCGTCCCAGGAAACCAAAGATCGAGCCGTAGGGCACGGACAGGTTCAGGTCTTGCAGCGCGATGACATCCCCGTAATGGCGGGTCAGCCCTTCGCAACGAATGGCGCTCTCGCTCATGCTTCCTCGCGGCCTAGCGTGAAATAGAGTATCGGGCCGATGAGGTTGACGCCGACGGCAATCACAATCCACATCCACTTCGGCCCGCGCAGCTTGGGTTGTTTTTTGAGAATGTCCACCAGCGCCGCAATCTTCAATCCCAGATCGATCAAGACGATAGGGATGATGAGCGGCAAATAAGGTATGAAATCATTGAAAGTCATGGTCTCCTCCAAACACAACCGCAACGGATTCCTTCGAAACGCAACAGGAGTTTGAGTTTTTGCGAATGATCAAGTCAAATAAGTCCTGATATTTTCCAAATCCTGGCGCATAATCAGGATATGAGGATAGTCAGGAGCATCTTGGTAACGTTTGACCAGTTTGTTATAGCTGGAGTGGAACTGTTTAAGCCTGTCGAAGGTTTGAGACGCTTTTTGTGTTTCTCCAACTTGCGACAGACTGCTTCCTAGCAAGTAAATTGTTAGCAATTGTATTTCGTCAAACTCTAACCGGCCACGGACCGCAAACTCAAGGTATGGAATAGCCTCTCTAAATTGACCGAGTCTGTAGTAAGCAAAACCCAGATTATAGTGATGTAATAAATAGTTTGGCGCCAATTCGAGCGCCTTTGCAAATGCCTCTTGGGCTTCTGTATAGCTTTCCAAAGCTAATAAAGATTGTCCCAGGGCGCTGTAACACAGATGGTTATCGGGCTTCATTCGTATGGCTGCATAAGCATCATTTCTCGCTTCTATTGCTCTAAACAGAATACTGTAGATTGTTGAACGGAGTTGATAAGACTCCCAGTGGGCAGGATGCTTTTTGAGAGCAAATGTGGCTAATTGTAGAGCTTTCAATGTTTCCCCGGCCTGAAGTTGTTTGAGAGCCTGTCGATATTCGACAGGATGTCGCAATACCACGTACCATGCTCCCAAACCTGCCGTTATGCCCAACCCAATAAGTGCAGGAATACCACTGCGGAAAGGATAAACTGACAACACAAAGCCCAAAGCCATAGGCAGAAAGTACAAAATGCCTTTTAGTAGTCTAGCTGGCTCGGCACCGCGATTTTTGAAGGCTAAAATACCAAGTATTATAACAACTAGAACGATGGCGGAAACCAACCCATCTTGTGTGAAGTAGATGAGGAGTGAAGCACAAAGGAAAGTCGGAATTAGCAGTAATGGGCCAATCCAGCCTGGAATTTTGGAGGTGGTTTTTAGAGGTTTGATTTCGATTTTGTCTTTATCATTTTGCATAATACTATAGTTTCCGGTAAGTGAAACCACTCCAAGTGAGAAAATGGAGTGCCAAGAACCTTAACAATGCTTTGGAAAAGCTCAAAAAGCGGCCATTTAGGTGTGCATTGGGCGTTTGGCGCGTCTGTGTG